>Ga0207433_10000486_pt1 | contig 92258 bp, 99 predicted proteins | sample YelNatPaOPGAMG01_FD_187559 | JGI IMG/M metagenome (GOLD analysis project Ga0207433, IMG submission 187559) | Hot spring thermophilic microbial communities from Obsidian Pool, Yellowstone National Park, USA - OP-RAMG-01 (SPAdes) (version 3) | ecosystem: Environmental > Aquatic > Thermal springs...
TGAAAAGCTTGCGGGCGAGGAGGAGGTTAAGCCCGGGGACGTCGAATACATCAACGACAATGCAGGAATCCTAGCGGGGCATGGAGATACGTGTAAGGAACTCGTCGGGAAGCTGCCGGAAGCAGGGAGAGCGTCTTCAAACTCTACGGAAAGCGCACACGCTATTTATAGTTAGTGTTTATCAATCTGAACACTTATATGCTCTCTCCGTAATAGAACTACTGTATGCCAGAGGTAATGGTTGACCTACCGGAGGACTTGGCGAAGGAGTTGGAAAAAATATCGAAACTAGATTTATCTCTGGTTGTAAGCAGGCTGTTGAAGGAAAAACTCGCGAGGATAGCTAGACTCGAGAAAAATCATCTCTAAAAGCAAGCTTTCCGAGGAAAAAGCGAGGGAAATCGCGGATGAAATCAACCTCTCTCTGTCCAAGGAGTATGACAAGCTGTACAGAAAAGTTTAGAAGTGAATTCTTGTGATCATTGTTGTAGCGCGCGCCAAGGCTACTAATTTACTTTAGCTGGTTAAGAATCGCATATTGCTTCGTGTCTAAGAAAAGGTTAAATATTTTTCTTACATAGCATTCTTATTGGGAAAATATGATCGTGAATTCTCATGTTTATTTAAAGCATGGAGACATCGCAAAAACAGAATAGCACGCACTATCAAGGGAGTAACGTCTTTATGAGCTCGTCCATACGGATGTCAAAAGATGTCTTAGGATTGATTGTCCGCAATGGCTCACACCACTAGGGTGGAAAGACAAGTGAAGGCCTGTTACCGTCGAAATCATAGTATCTGAAGGATACTGAACTAGAGTTCCTGCTTTACCATTTTCACATGCTTTTTAGCTTTTCAAGTAGTTCGTTAAACCTTTCTGGCGTCAGGAAGCCTTCAATAACCATTTGGAGGACGTCGACTTCTTTGCTGTCAAACCTCACAGCCCAGCCGAGACGGTTATCCGCCTCAACCCATTTCCCATTTTTGTTTCTGACGATGACTTCTCCGATGTAGCTTGCTGTGCTTAATGCATATAGCGCTAGCGCGATGTTCACAGAATCTCTTGAGCCCTTAATCTCTTCTAAAAGCCTGCTGGTCACGTTCCCCAGGTTTTTAAGGGATTCCAAGCTGTAGTCCAGCTTCACACCAAGCTTGTCTTCTACCCTCTTAACGTATTTCTCAGCGATCTCGGGCAGTATTCTTGCATCCTTCACAAGCTTCCTCCTGTACCCGGGTGGTGCGCTAAGCTCCTTTGCGTTCCAGCTTAGCACGATGAGGTTCCAAAGTGCTGCGAAGCCGAACATCTGCCTCCAGTACAGAAGGAACAGGGGTATGTTGACGATTATGAGAAGCAGGTTGGATAAGGGCCCCATCCTCCTTATTCTGAAGACATCCTGCATCGTCATAGGCTTCTCGGTTGAAACCCTGGTGACTGCGAGAGCATTAGGCTCCTCCGATGCTCTTATCTCCGCCTTTAAACCTGCTGCTCTAGCTGCTGCAAAATGCCCGTACTCGTGGAGCAGTATCGATTGCAGTGCTATTGCGTATATTGCTAGGGACTCTGGGCTCAAAGCATCTATAGGGTTATAAGAGTTGAATAAGAACACTATCGCATTATTCAAATCCCCTTCCGTGGAGAAGTATAGTACGAAGGGCAGGAGCAGTATTGCTGCGAAGATTAATGCGTCGGAAAGCATTGTCCAGCGTCGAGAAAACTTGGGGAACCGTCCTCCTAGTCCCCGCCTAATAAAGAGGCATGCGTCGAGTATTAAAAGAGGAAACCCAGCGTACAAGCCAGGTGAGTCAAGGCTGTAGCTCAGATTAACATACCCTGGCTTAAGCCATACTAACGAGGATGAGACGGTGGCACTCACATTCTTGAAAAGATTCCAGTTGAAGAAGACGTAGTATAGCCCGAAGAGACCGGATTTATTAACCGGAACAGTGGCTGCTACTCTAGAAACGTCTTCTGCTTCGTACAGTGGTTTCGTGAAATTCGGCTCCTCGTAGTAACCTTGCTCCTTGATCTTAAACCACCATTCTAGGAAACTCCTTCTTTCATCAGCATGCGTGAGCACGTAAACCTTTAGGCTGAACTTCCTGGAGAATTGTTCAGAAGCCGCAATCCTGAGGCTCAGATTCTCCATCCTAGTGGAAAGACGAGGGATGACTTCTATTTCAAACCATTTGATGCTGAAAGGTTCAAGCGCTAAAGTCTTATGACAGAGTTCTTCTCCAGCCTGAACCTTCATGTAGGGTGATGTTCTGGCTCCAAAAATCACAGCCAATGCTAGGAGAAGAATCCCGAGCTCTAGGAAAAGGCTCGGCGCCTTTTCTCTCCAACGCTGTATTGTAGACTTCTTGACTGTCTCCTCTAGTTTAACCTTGCTGTAATCCGTTTTTCTCAAGGCTTTTAAACCCGTGCAGTCATGCTGCTCCGGATCCAGGTGCTGTTCGCAGAACCACCAGTTGCAGTAGGGACAGGGCTTACATGTTTCATTCGTTCTTCCGCACACGTGGCAACGCTGCAATATGCATGTGATTATTCACGCTTGAATAAAAAAGTTTTTGTATTTCCAAAATACTAATATGGGTGCTTAAAAATAGTGCACGTGGAATGATCGCGCGCGCTGATCAATGAAGCTTTGAGGTATGCTGCTAAGCATGCTAGGGGAGAACGTTACTTTGAGCTCCAGGTTTCTGCTCGATGAAAACATCAAGTTTGAGAGTTTTTAAACTCAAAAGCATTTCCGGCAGAATATGTTCCGAAAGGAATAGTGAATAGCGAAGTTGCGCCGCTAGCAAGAAGGGAGAAACATGTGTTGCTCACAAGAGACACGGATTTCCTGAATTCTGACATGTTTTCTGCCGAATAATACTATGGTATTGTTGTTTTCTCGATTCATCCTCCTAAACCTAAGACTTGTGAAAGCAACTGCTTTGCCTCTAGAGAAAGTGAAAGATTTTTTAAAAGCAAAGTGTTCGCGGTTGGCGAAGGTTGTCTCAAGATAATTGAGGAATAAACAGCACGCGATAAAAATCATGATAAAGTTTACTTAGAACGATGGGTTTAGCATATAATTGCTTTAATCATTATTTTGTAAAATCTTCTAGGAACAGTATTTCGACATCGAAAGGCCCACTGGATATCTCTTCCAGAAGCTCTTTCTCCCTTCTAGCAAACAAGACGGGTACGGTCAGTTTTTTAGCCAATGCTAATGAGAAGCAGTCTGCTAATGAAAGATTCCTCTTACATTTATAATTTGAAGCATATTCGATAAGCTTGAAAGTTTCATGAACTGTGATGTAACCTGAGTCCAATAAATTCTTAACCCTGGTTCGAGCTTCCTCAATACCAAGTTTTCTGCAAAGAATGTAGCTAATTTCTGAGACAGTTATTTCAGAAATATTTCCTTCAACCTTCTCAGCCTTGAGTGCTTCTTTCAGTTTAACTCCATTACTTGTAGAGTATAATAGCTCGAGAATAGAACTGGAGTCAAAGACCAAGCTTCCTTCGAGTTCTCTCTTCATCTCTCATCCTTTCCTTTCTCAACTCCTTGTAAGCATCCTCGAAGCCTGGAATAGGCCGACAAGCGTTATCTAGAAGAACTGGATGTTTAACACGAGTTCTAAGCAAGTATCTTATCGCATCATTCAGATCGACTCTCCTACCTAGCTTCATTTGTAGTTCCGCAGCTATCTTTAGAAGGGCTTCTTTAACATCCTCAGTAACGGATATAGTACTCACAATCAATATAAAGACTATAAAGACTATAAAAACTTTTCTCTTAAGAAAATGTAAAAATCGATTCTACTTTTTTAAAAATACTCGAATTCGCTTAAACTAAACTTGATGCTTTAAAACTTCGAAACTCCGATCTGCCGACATGCTCAAGAATCCATGCAACTAGTTTAGCGCGCGCTCCGGATCAGTTCTGACTTAGCCTAGTGCTTTCTCAATGATTCTTTGTTCAGCGTGCGCTTTGTTTCTCACCCCGTCTCCAATATATATGTTCCTCGCAGCTCTCAACATGTGGTCTTATGTGTTCATAGTTTCTCTCAAACACCAGTCTTGGATTAAGCTTGTTCAATACGAATTTGCAGACTGGTTCAGAAACCTCTTTACACACATACTTAGTGTCTAGATTGAGACGCTTAGCAAGCTCTAAAATAGGGCATGGATTGCTACACCTAGTTATGAGCTCGTTCTCATCGAGCTTTACGACTTCGATATGCTTATCATCTATTTTTAGAAAATCCATGTAGAAGAGGTTTAAGACGTCTTGCATCGAGTATGCTCTTCTCCTCTTGAGGAGCCAGACAAACCTTTTAAGATAGAAGATCGTCCTCGCCAATCTTAGTGAAAGCTTCTCGACAGCCATTAGGCTCAGGATGTAGAGAACTTGCCTGCTTAAAAACGCAACAGGTTTATCAGCGGCGCTCGCGCGAGAAGTCTTATCTAAAGCTGAAAACTAGATATCTTTATCGATGAAGCGAGAGCGGCTTAGGATAAAAACTGTCCTAGACGGATGTATAATGCCTAATTAATTGACAATAGCAGCGCAATAGTTTGTCAAATCTAAACTTTCCTACCAGTTTTGACTATGGCAAAATCATGCAAGTGGGAACCTGCTCATCATTTCCTCAACATCGATTCTTCTCTTCAAGAAGTACTCTATGCTTCCAAGGCTTGCATAATGCGGGCCGAAGATCAGTAGCGCTTTACCCTCGCCTAGGGAGAGCAATACCTTAGGAAAGTCTACGGAGTAGTTTATCTTATGCTTCACGCTGGGTTTCTGACCGCCTATTATAGAAATTATGTTCCTTACAGTCGTCGCAGCCTGCTCGAGAGCCTCGTCAGCCATCTTCTGGGCTACGCTTCCACCGGTCTCTACGTAAGCCGCGTCACCGATTGCAAAGGCGTCCAGCCGTCCCTTGACTAATAGCTTTTCATCAACATGGATGTAACTATTATGCAAGCTGGCTCCAACAGTGTTCAACGCGAGCTCAGAACCCTTTACACCACCTGGCCAGGTTGTCAAGTCAGATTTAAGCTCGGTGCCGTCCTCTAGCACCACTTTCCCCTCGGATATGCGCCTGACTCCCTTCCCGAAGTTGAAGCCTATGCCCCTTGAGCTCATGGCTTCAAGGGCTATTCTTCTTGCAGCCTCATTGTTGAAACCAGGAAGGACGTGGTTCGTCTTCTCGACAACAATGACCTCTGCCTTCCTTCCTGATGATTTGAAGAAGTCCATTATCTCAGCAGCTACTTCCAAACCCACATAGCCGGCTCCAACTATTGTAACTCTCGGACGATCATTGTTTAATCTTTTTAAACTTCTGTTTATTTGCTCAAAGTCGGAGAGTCGGTAGCTGGGGAGCGCTAGGTCGAAACCCTTCACGTCATAAAAGTTTGGAACTGAACCTGAAGCAACTACAAGAACATCGTACTCTCTCGCCATTCTCCAGCTTTACGACTTTCTCATCCATGTTAATCTTAACAGCCCTGCCGATTTTTAGGCTGAAACCCCAGTAGTCTGAGAGCAGCGCGCGCTAACTCGTATGGTGAAACGTTCAACGTTTTTGAATTTGGTGCTGGCTATTTCGTTGCCTGGATCGCTTCAATCGCCGCATTAATTGCAAGCTTCTGGAGAAAAGGGCAGAAAGCCCAGCAGCAAACAGTAAACGTTACAGTAGTCAATCAGCCCCAGGCACCACCTCCACCTCCGCCGCCGGCGTAAGTGTTACTCAAACTTCTTTCCTTTTTTTTTACAATTATGAAGTTGGTGCCAGTAAAACCTAGAACTTTGTTTGTTAAAAGGGTTCTTTATGCCTTTGACCAATAGGCTGGAATAGGAAGCTTATTAGAGTAAAAACTGTAAGCGCACGCGTTAGGGACGAGGGTTTTCATAGTTGGAGGCACTGAGCTTCTTGGAGCCACCGGCAGGCGGAGCTGATTAAACGTGAGTATTCAGTAAGGTAGCGCGCGCTACCGTTCTTTTACTAAACGTATTTCTTGCAGTTGTAACAATACCAACGCTGATACTGCTCTATGAAGGTCAGTGGGTTTCCACAAGTAGGGCAGTTGTAGGGAGGCGGGGGTGGAGGTGGCGGAGGCGACGGAGGCTTAGGCTTCCCCACTATCCTTGCGACAACCATCAACACTATCCCCAGTATAAGGAGGAATAATCCTGCTGTTAAAAATTCAGGAGTATCTGTATAAGCGGCTAAGAGCATGCAGGCCACTGCTCCAACGCAGAGTATGGCTGCAAGCACAGCCATCAGTACTACATGGGCTGCTGGCTTCGCAGTAGGCTTAGCCATAGACCCGTTAAATTCTACATAAGCGTCATATTTAAAAATTATTGTAGCATACTAACAAATCTTCATGAAGCTTTATTTTAAATAGGGCTTTTGCTTATTTCTTGTTTCTCTTTAATAGGCAATATGAAACATATGCGCGAAAAATGATGTTGTCTGGCAGCTAGATTATGTTCAATTTGATGAAAAACATATATGTAACAAATAGGAATTCAGATGACTGTCTAAGCATGGGTGTTACTGGGGATCAGGAGCGTAACGTTGTAAAATACTACGCGAAAGCTGCTGAAGAATATGATAAGGAGTACGAGGTACCGCATTTTAAGAAGCTGTATGACAAGATTACTTGGCGCTACATAGAGCCGTATCTCCCAGAGTCGGGCATCGTGCTGGACGCTGGCGGAGGCACTGGAAAATGGGCTATTCCCATCGTCGAAAAAGGCTTGAAAGTAGTCCTATACGACATATCTAGGGAAATGTTGAACGTGGCTAGGCGCAAGATCGTTGAGAAAAACCTTGAAAACATGGTTGTCTTTAAGGAGGGCGATATATGCGAGATAGATTTTCCTGACGATAGTTTCGACTTCGTCCTCGCCGAGGGAGACCCAATATCTTACTGCAGTAATCCTGATAAGGCAGTCGGGGAACTGGCTAGGGTTCTTAAACCCGGATGCTTCATTGCTGCCGGGGTCGACAGCCTCTTCAACATTGTAAGGAGTATGCTTGTCCGTAAGGGGCCGGAGGAGGCCTTCAAAGTCCTTAAGGAGAGAAGGTTTTTCGCTGAAGCGTGGGGTTTCTACTGTTGGGCTTTTTCACCATCCGACCTTAAAAGCCTTTTTGAGAAGAACGGTTTAGAAGTCATTAAGATAGTCGGCAAGACCGTGGTCTACGTCTCCAGGCCTGAAACAGAGATGCTTCTCCAGAATGAGGAGAAGGCTGAGAAACTCCTGGAGCTGGAGTTGATGCTTTGCGAGGAGCCATCCATAGTGGGCTACGGGGGTCACCTCCATATTGTTGCAAAAAAGAGAAAGCTCTAAACCGGTTGAGACCCGCTTCAAACTATTGGAATACAGTCGTCAGGTGAAACTCTTATGGTAAGGGTTCAGACTGGAGCCCAGAGGCTCTGTGTTTCCAACCAGGGGCTCCACGTCTAACGGCATCCTATTGTAAACCCCGACTTCCCTGCCCTTCTTCCAGAACGCGTCCTCAATAACGTCGTAAATGGTTTCGAAAAGTGGTTTCCCCCTCTGCCTGAAGCCGAGCAGAGCAACGTCGATCATCAGCGTAACCTGGTTGCCCAGTGGCTGCGTGGTATAAGGCGTTACAGCCCCGTATCCTTCTTGACACTCTGAGCAACCCGTGTTATGGATGAACGTGTATGGTTCAATCGGGGTTGAAACCCCGTTAAAACCCCTAAGCCTCAGGCTTTCAAGATACTGCTTCCCCTGCTTGTCAATATAGTTAGATGGCAATTCTTCTCTTGCCGCTGTCTGAACCGCTTCCATCACAACGCTGTATAGTCCTTCAACGGCCTCGTGAAACTCCCTCTGACCCCGGGTCATCGGTTCGCCAACCCTGAAAGTCCTCCTTACAACTCCATGGTAACCGTTAAAGGTTGGACTGACACCCATGGAAACCATGTCTCCCTTCTGAATCACCCTGTTCGTCGCCGGACCTATTACAGTATAGTTTCTTTCGCCAGACGTAACTATAGTTGGGAAACCAGTTCTGCCTGCGCCCAGTTCCCTCATAACGTATTCCCCAACACCTGCAACCTCAAGCTCTCTCATCCCGGGTCTTGAAACAGCCAGCATAGCTCTGAAGGCAGCGTCAGCAATGAGGTTAGCCATCTCACATATAGCCAGCTCCCTTTCAGACTTCTCGTATTTTATGCGTTGCAGAAGCTCCTCGTCGAAAAACACTCTGCTTGGGCTGAAGGTCTTGTGGAGCAGCATAACCTGCTCATAGGGTATGGCTTGCGGGCTTGACAGGATTGCCACACGACTGTCCTCTGAAACCCCTATGCGTCTCAATACTTCTTGGAAAGACGTGAACCGGGCGTGCCTATAGTCCTCGTCAGATATCTGGAACTCTTTTAGGAAAACAATGTCTGCACCCGACTCTTCAACAGCCTCCTCTATCACGTGGCCCCCCTCGGGGCCGGCCAGCACGATAGGCCTGCCTTGCAGGGGGATCAGTATTCCATAGCGCTCTATTATGGGGTCGAAAACGCCTGCAAGCCAAGCGATGTCAGACCTGTCAAGCTCGCTGCCACACGCGTATGCAAGACCGTAGCCTTTCATGCTCATCCTGTCTTGGAGGATACTCCACCTTTTCTCATACTCGTTCCTAGTTATTCTAAGTCCAAGATTTATCTTGGGCCGGGTTTCATCAACAATCTCTGAAGCTATTAACCCTATTTCCCTTTGGCTGAGCCTGCTGCCCAAGTTTCCTCCACCACCAGCCTGTTAACGATTAACCTTCTAATCTTATATGTGTTTTCACTTGCGTGCAGTCAGTAGCGTCAACAAAAGGTCTCGAATTCAACCTTATAAGTTTCAAGAATAATGATGGTCAATCAAGGTTGAAGAGGAGAAGCGGGTTTAGAAACAACGTGGTGTTAGCCGTAGGTGCACACCCTGATGACGTTGAGTTCTTGATGGCTGGTACTTTAGCTCTTCTCCATAAGAAGGGCTTTAGGATTTTCATCGCGACGGTTTGCACTGGCAATATGGGTTCGATGACGCTTAGAAGCCAGGAGATTGCCAGCATCAGGTTTAGAGAGGCGGAGAAATCCGCGAGGATTCTTGACGCACCCTACATTTGCCTAGGTGAGTCTGACCTACACCTGGTTTTCGACAACAAAACTCGCTTCAAGACTGTTGAACTCGTAAGAAGGATTGACCCGGATATTGTCATAACCCATTCTCCGGAGGACTATATGATGGACCATCAGTTGACCGCAGACCTTATGTGGGACGCATGCTTCAACGCACCCATACCAAACTATGTGACAAACCAGGCTAATCCTGCGAAGCCTACGAGGCGGATACCTTTCCTGTTCTACGCTGACGCGATAGGCGGGAGAAACAGGTTTGGGGAAAGAGTCCGCGTTGATTTCTACGTTGACATAGGCTCGTCAATAAAGGTTAAAGAGAAAATGCTTGCCCAACACAAGAGTCAGAGAGAATGGCTGCGTGCACAACACGGCATAGACGAATATATTCTTCAGATGAGGCGATGGGCAAGAGAAAGAGGCAGCGAAGCCGGAAGAAAATACGCGGAAGCGTTCCGCCAACACCGGGGCCACCCGTTTCCACAGGAGAACGTTTTAGCATCAACCCTAGGCTCCCTCTGCATAATACCCTGATCATGCTTGAAGCTTCTAGCCTAAGCGGTGGAAATCTTAGAAGCATCAGACGAGAAAGACAGAAGGGGAAGATTGGGTTCAAACACGGGATCTAAAAGCCTATCCGGATTCCACTCCTTGTTCTCTGGCCGGAGGATCCTACTCGCGCCTATTCCATGAGAAATTAATCTGCTGGTTTAAAACGCGAAGCCTGTTTTTCGCCGAGCCCCTGCAATCTCCTTTTCTCCAGGTCTCGCTGCATATCTTCACAACGCTTATACCACAGTGTCTCATAATCCTTTTGAGACACAACCCTGTTTTCCAGGTCGGAAATCCTGTGGATCCCTGCTTTCCTCGCACCATTCTACGCATATCTCGTAAGCTTCCAGTCGGGCTCTTCATTCTCCCAGTAAACAGGGACCTCGGAGACCCCGCATACGTAGGCGGGGAAAGCCCTAGTATGACCGTCAACAAATATGATATCGTTTCCAAGCTTCTTGACAGGTATGGGCTCAATCGACCCCAAATCACTAGGGTTAAACCTTTTCGTCACGTGGCAAAGCTTTTCGAAACTAATGTAAAGTTGACTAGGCTGTATATCCTCAAGCCTCATTTTGAATACTTCAACCATTGAACCCTAGCACTCGAAGATTTAGAACCCTGGAGAATTTAAAATTTGTTCTAATCGAAAGCGATTTAGAAACTAGCGTGAAAGCGCGCGCTCCCAGGCTCAAGCCTTGGGATCCTCATCTGTTCTCCTCCTCTTAAGGCCGATTGGTGAGCAATTATGCCTGGAATAGTCATGGCCAGAGCCTCGTAGACTCCGACAGCTGGAGAACGCTTCTCGACAATGGACTGAATGAACTCATGAATTATGAAGTTATGAGAATTATCGTGTCCACTCGGATGACGCAAAGACTCTGGAAGAATATCTGTCCTCCACCATTCTGCCTGTTCATAGCTTACCATCTGCGGCAAGTCTAAAGGGCTGCTTCCAGCCTTCCAGACAATATGTTTAGTGCCATTAGGGTGAGGCTCGAAGAAACTCATTTTCTCTCCAATCCACTGTCCTCTTTCACAAGGGCCGACGGGAGCGTTCCAGTAGACGGCCACCCTGAAGGCATTACCCTTATCTGTTATGAAAAACGCGGTCTCGTTCCAGAAAGGATTGTTGTAAGCATTATCCTTGAGAATTGGAGAATCGTCTCCCCATCCTACGCAGGAAACCCTAATCATCTTCTCTCCAGTAACCCCAACTAGGTATGCAGTGCAGTGCGTAGGGTAAAGCATAGGGGGGAACCCGTAGCGCCAAGTCTTATTGCCATTATTGTCAAAGAATAGCGACGCTAATCCTGGATGATAGTATTCAGCCTCCGTGTAGAATATTCTGCCGAACCTTCCCTCTTTAAACCATTTTCTCGCCGAGATTACTGCCTGATGATACCAGCTAGTCTCAGCCATCATGTAGTTCAAACCTGTCTCCCTAACAGTCTCGAGAAGCATACTTGCCTCCTCCAGCGTCATGCAGGCTGGAACCGCGCATAAGACGTGTTTCCCAGCTTTCAAACACTCGACAGCATGCTCAGCGTGAAGGGGCGCGGGAGTGAAGAGGGCGACCGCTTCAACCCTCCGGTCCTGCAAAAGCTCTTCAAGATCCTCATACGACTTTTCACAATTGTAAACCTGCATTAAACGCTTACGTTTTTCAGGAACAGGGTCGCATACTGCTTCCACAATGCAATTCGGATGACTATGCCACTCGAAAACAGACCCGAAGCCTCCGCCTACTACTCCTACATGTACCTTCCCAAGTGGACTCATGCTTCTAAACTCCTGATGGAAAGTTAAAGCTTTTAAATCTGGAGTCAGCGCGCGCTAAACTTGTCATGCCTAAAGTTGGAAAACATTGCTTCTCAACTTTTAAGTATCGTTTCCGCATCCTGTTAAACCTCTTCCCCGTTTCAGCATCGTTGACCAAATCGCCCTTAACTGCTTCTTCCATATTCTCTCGCAGGGAACAAGGGTGCTTTAGACCAGAAACCAAGCTTCATGAAGCTATGGAGAGCCGTGTCTCTATCAGCTGAAAGATTGCCGAGACCTTTCTCCTTACACCTGTTTCGACATCACTTCATACTTCAATTGTAGTGACTCCGAACAATTTATTCAGTTCTCTTATTTCTTCCCTATGATCGCCGTAAACCATGACATGATGGTTTCCCGATGTGCTATGGATGAGCTTCTTAACGTTACTGACCTTTATGCGAACCGTGTTGCGACAATACTCCTCTAGATCCCTGCATTCTTCAATAACTCCTCTTGTAATAAGCATACTCTTCAACTCACCGTCCAGGCGGCAGACTATAACTTCTTGGCTGGTGTTCATCGGGACGAAGGCGCTTAAAACGCCAGCCGGCGGACCCCAGTGCTGACTCCTTAAAACATAGGGAAGCGCTGGCTCATCATAGCCAGCCATCTTAGTTGGCGCGACGCAATGACTAATCATGAGCGTGTTATTGTTCGGATCAACATGTCTTAAGTTCCCCATGAAGCTGGGTTTACCCGTAACATAATGCAAAATAACCATTGTGATGAGCGAGATGATATCCGCCTCGCACGCAGCTGGAACACCTTCATCCCTAAGCTTGACGTATGCGAAACAGGGAACAGGTAAAGGATCTTCGCCGTAAGCCATCGTTAATCCTTGAGCACCTTTTTCACGTAGAAGATCCTTCATCGCCAGATACAGTCTGGAAACTTTCTCAACATCGCTTCTCGAGGGCTCAATTATTTTCTCAGCATTCCCTATCCATTCCTCGGCAACCTTCTTTACTTTTTCCTCCTCGACCCCACGCCACCTCTCCACGACTTCCTCGCTCCGAACATACTCAACCTCTATTCCAAACCTCTCCCTAATCGTGTTTAATCCCCCGGGGACGCGCATGAGCCATCTTTCCCAGTGGGGATAATCCGCGTTTAAAACAAGCAGCTTCGTACTGCCTATGTTTTTCCTTGCTTCTAAGATTTTCAGCCGAAAATCTAAGTCCTCGTAGTCCGCAGCAACCCAAACATTGTTTCTGGGATAAACATATTCCAAAGCGTCGAGTGGAGTCCAAACCGAACCCTCCTTGTTGAAGAGAATCACGGGAAGGTTGGATTCAACGATTTTGACAACACAGCTTCCTAGTCCTAATCCTGGTTTAAGAAGGAGAATAACATCGGCTTCAGAAACACGTTCTTCAAGCTTAACAAGATCCTTTTCACCGTTGATAATACACTCCTTCAAAATTCGAACCTCGGTTGAAATATTCTTCCTCAGCTCCTCCATCCCTTTCTGAAAATCTATATCTCTAACCTGTTCCTCCCTACACACTATGACTGGAAGAACTCTCAAAGATGGCTTTTTACACCCCATACAATTACTTAACACCTGTACTGATACTTAACTCTTTCAAAAGAAAGTTCAACAAGAAAATCTGAAAGACGGCGCGCGCTTATCCATCTTGAGGTCAATCCAAAGGAAAGATTGAAAGACACGATTATTATCTCACCCAGCCGAAAGCACGTGCTAATCAAGTATTTTTAAGCATCCATATAGTATTTTGGAAATGCGGAAAATTTTTACTCAGAAGCGTGAATAATTATATGTTGGCTCGCGCTAAAACTTATGATGGTTAGGAATTGGGCGGATTCCAATTCCAGCTTCAGTTAAGAACCCTGCCTTCAAGATTTATAAAAAGCCTTAAGAACGTTTTTGACTCGGCCTTCCACTGCTGCTGAACCGGCTTGTCCTCATAGTGTCTAGTGTTGTAGATAGCGTGCGCTTAGAGTGAGAAGAATAAGCCATAGAAAACTATTACAGGAATGCCTATGGCGAGCATTGAGCCCAACAATGTGCTGGCAAACTCTAAGTCGAGATTTTCAACACTAGCATGTACAAGAGTCATGAAGGCAGGGGGTAGAGAAGCAACGATTATCATGACTCCCGTTGCTTGCGGAGTAAGTTGAAGCAAGATTGCAAAAGCGAAGCCTATTAGGCTTCCAATCAATATTTTTACAAATATTGATAAGAATATTTCCCGTAAAAGGCTTCTCCTTGGAAGCCTGGTGAAAACCCCTGCTGCAATAAGCATCATTATAGCGTTAACCAATGATATAAAAGTTATTAATTCGTTGGCTTGCGGGGGCAAATCTAATCTTAATAGGTTGGCAATCGATCCAGCTATTATAGATAAGATGTATGGCTGTGCTAACAGGTTTTTAACGCTGCTTTTCAGAGATCTTTCGCTCTTCGCGGGATTGAAGCGTGAGGCGACTAGGAAGGCGATGGCGAAAACGTATATGGAGTTACCTATATCTATTAGAGAAGCGGTTGCAACACCCTCCGTATTAAAGAATAGGCTTATGAAAGGCAATCCAATTATGCCAATGTTCAGAGTGCTGCATGCAAGTAGGAAAGCTCCTTTTCGAGCATTACTCATTTCAATACTCTCCAGCACTAAATATGCAATGGCTAAGAGCGAGAGGTTTATGAGAAGCCCGACCACCGGCAGAAGAGCCTCATTCATAGATATTTTGACGGTCACAAAGGAGTGGAACACTATAAGGGGGAGGAGAATGTTTAGGGATAGTGACAGCAATTTTCTGCCGATAGACTCATTGAGAATATAGAGCCGCTTTAGAACTATCCCTAGGGAAATGGAGACGACTATTTCTAGCACTGTTTCAACCAGGCTTGTCAACTTTTTCCAAGCGTTTAAGCAATCTATTAAGGCTTTATAAAAACTGATGTCCTCGAAGATTTGTTGATTAAAAGCAGCGCGCGCTACCGACCTTCTCGGGGATCTTTCGAAGAAATAGTCCCCTACATAAGGAACAGGCTGATGATACTTCGGTTACGCTGGTCACGGACCTTTTTCAAGCATCGGCAAGGAGAAAAGAACGAATCCCTTTTTAAGCGAAGAGCCTGAATGAAAGTATTTATCGTGTTTTTCAAACTAGTTTAAGTATGGCTTTATTTCTCTTAGAATTTTCACCCACCCTCTAACCCTTCTCAGCTTCATCACTCTCATGTATTCCATGACTTTCCCATTGTCAACAATCTCTAAGAGCTTAGGAACTATCTCTTTTTTAAATGGGTAGTTGAAGTAGACAAGGTCTATGAGCGTTTTCTCAGGGTCAGAAACCCTTATCCATTCTCCTATTTCTTCCATGTATTTGAGCTCGTATCCGAAGAACATTTTTTCAGAAATCTTCCTTAAAACAACTTTAAAGCCGGAGATTTCTCTCTCGCCTACTCTGGCTTTCAGAGAAGCATAAGGAGAAAGAATTGTGATCCTAGATACTTGTTCCCAAAGACCATGTAGAAAAGCAGCGCTTCCTAAGCCTACATAGGACTTGGGAATAGCTTTGGCAAGCATGTATGGAGATTTTTTAAAAGTATACACTCCTTTAACCAACTCTATCACTAACCCCTTTTTCTTCAAGTTATGCAGCAATACCTTTGCATAACTTTTTCCAACTTTGCTTTCAACAGTCTTAAAAGTAAACATGCTGGTCGTCTGAAGCTTTTTAAGAAAGGAATCATACTTAACCCGTGGCATAAGTTTCCACCTTCCTCACAATCGTCTCAAAACTTGGAGACTTACCTACTAGGATTAACTCCGGTAATCCTGCGAAATCCTTAGGTTCAGTTCTCAAGAGAGGAATTATTTTCTCTACGTCTTTAACAATCTTACTCTTGTCACATAAATCTAGTAAATAGAATATGTCGTACAGGTCTTTAGCAGACCTACGGTTTACAAATGCGTTTACTTTCTCTCTCAAAAGGCTTTCAGGCGGGAGAGTAACCACAACCATGCTACTCCCGTCTACAAGCCAAAAATTTGCTTCGACAACTTTAATACCTCGGGGAGTAGGAGAAGCCTCTAGTTCAATGATCGCATCATTCCCTATCTTGAGATAAAGAACTTTTGAAGGTGTAATTTTTGACTTAAGCACTTTGAACAATCTTGTTGAAGAAAAATGGCTAGCCAATTCATCCGGATTATTATGATAAACATCTACGTCATACGAAAACCTTTTTCCACCGTAGATTCTCCATACAGCGGTACCACCATGAAGAATGAAATCGAAGCTTTTAGAAAGCTCAATAATCATTAAATCCTGCAACTCTGCGACATGAAAAAGCTTGCCTTTTAATATTTTGGCGAGAGGTATTTTATGAGACATGAGTATCATTTACCTAGGTTATATATAAGTATAACCCTGGTAAACGTTTATTTTGTCTACTGGCGTCTTAAAGCCGAAATCCAGGCATTTACTCTCTAGAGTCATCTTATTACCTGCTACAGTGAACCTCCAACATTTTATTAACAGTTCTCCGCATCTAGGACACCAGGTATTCTCATATTTGTGTCCCGGAACATTCGCTATTCAGGAGAATAATACTCCCATAGACCCTGCTAGCTCTCTGGCTTTTTATAATGTTTTCACGGGTTTTAGGAGAAGTTTAAACTTGTATTCATGATGGTAACGAGTAAAGTGAAGGGGCGTATCAGGTTTCAAGCTTCCCAACATGCCTTTCGATCAACCATCTTAAACACTCCTCGTCATCGTTAACTCCCGGAATAACTATGTTGACGATCTCAACGTGAGGCATGAGCGCACGCTAGCGTCCGTTTATTAAGCGGGTTGTGCTTAATATTGCTCTGAGAGGTGTTATTCTTCTGGGAGAGCGTGCTCTGCTGTTTAAAAGTTTAGCATGCGCATCTACAGTGCGCTTGATGCGGCTTAAGGTAAACTGTTCCAAACCATTCTTTAAGAATTGAGGAGATCTCGTTTGAAAGCCTCAGTCAACAGTATGTGGAAGATGGGGAGGCTAATGCTTCATGTGCCGCAAAACTTTATCTAGCACCCGATCCGGAGCGAGATATGCGCAGCCGGCGGAACAACCCTCTGTCTATAGAGGTCGTTAACCCTATTGCTGTCGAAATCGTGACGGAGGAGGTTCTAAGGGGCATACTGGTAGGAAGGCTTAGGGACAGAGTGGGAGGGATGGAATCGCTCGTGGATAAGTGCCGTAGCCTTATAGAGCCCAGAGCAGTATACGCGTTCACCAGGGTTGTGAGCATAGAGGGTGACGAGGTTACCTTGGAGAGTGGTCACACTTTGAAAAGCATCGTGCTCGGGGATGTTCTGACCCGGGGACAGGAGGTTGCACTCTACGTGGTCACCATAGGGTCTAGACTCGAGGAGGAGGCCTCCAGGCTGGGGGTGTCAAACGTCTTTGGAGCATTCGTCTTGGAAAAAGTGGGAGACTACGCTTTGAGCAAGGCCAGTGTTCAGCTGAGACGCCTCGTCGAGAACAGGCTGGGGGTCCCGGTTTCTGGCTTCGGGCCCGGCACAGGCTCCGGCAGGCTTTTCGGAATCGAGCAGCAGAGAGTGCTGTTCAGCATCTTGAACCCGCTGAAAAACATAGGTGTCCGCCTAACGTCCAGCTGCCTGATGGTTCCAAGGAAATCTGTCTCCGGCGTGTTCGCTGCAACGTTAAACGAGTACGTCGCCTGCAAGTATTGCCCGAGGGAAGGGTGCGAACGGAGAAGCAGGCCTTTCGCCGGCGAATATGTTCCGATTAGGTTTAGAAACGCGGATTAGAAAAGGAAGAATCGAGCTTTTAGAGTTTCTCCGGCTCTACAATCCTGACGCTCCAGTACTCACCAGAAAGCTTGCGATAAGAGTCAAGGTAGTGGGATGAACTATGTTTCTCTCTCGCTATCTCAAATCCTTATGCTTTCGAGACTCATGGAAACGTTAACTGCGCGCACTGCTACAATCCCTGCCTGTTCTAGACTCAAACCTTTTCCTCGATTATTTTAACTAAGACTTTCCTCCTCCTCGGCCCATCGAATTCACATAGGAACACGCCTTGCCATGTCCCGAGCATGAGCCTACCGTCTTCAATCAACACGCAGGCCGAGTGTCCGAGTATGCTGGACTTTATGTGAGCATGAGCATTCCCCTCTAAATGTCTGTAACGTCCGTCTAAAGGTATTACGCGTTCAAGAGTCTCAATAATATCTGTGACTACACTCGGATCAGCATTCTCGTTTATAGTTATGCCTGCGGTTGTGTGCGGAACGTAGAGAAAGCACACGCCATTTTTAACACCACTCTTATTAACAACTCCCTCAACTCTGTCAGTAATGTCGATAAACTGTTGCCTAGATGTTGAACTCACCTCTATTACGCTAAGAACCATGGAGACCAAGCCATAATAACTACTATTAATGCTTTTAGCGCGCGAATACGATTTCCCATTTTTTGTTTAAAAACTCATTCAGAAGAGAAAACTCTTTCTCATACTAGAACTGGTGGAACTCGTATTTTCTCAAACCCAGATAGTTCTTTCTATCCTCTGCGCTTCAAAAATTAGAAGCCCTATTGAGAAAAGTGTTAGCTGCCTTAAGCTCCCGATACCAGTTTGGCTCTCCAACAATCGTTGTGAAAACAGGCTCGTACAGTGGAGCCAGTCCGTAGATCTTTCTTCGTAAAGCCTCGCGTTCTCTTAAGAATGCTTCAACCATGGCTAGGCGCCTAGGGGTCCAGGTTCCCTTCTTCATCAACTTTCTATTCAACTCGAACAGCCTTATTTTGGATGCAAAGTGGTTCAGTCTCCATGTGTCCGGAGCCTTAGACGCCAGCCGGCTGAAAACGCGCCGCGCCTTCCCCAGGTTCACTGAGCCAGGTTTCCCCCATTGAAGGATCCATTCTGCCCAATCTTCCACCGTCCGGCCCTCTGCTTCGAAGTATCTTCTCGCATACTCTTCAAGAACCTCTCGCACTGTTGAAAACTTTCCACTGCTTAAACCACCTAGAATCGCCTTGTTAACATCGTCAAATATGCCCTCGGAATAAGCCATGAAGCCTTCGCCCCTGGCTTTTTTCAGATTCTCCAGCGTCCTAGGTATCCGGTTTGGAGCAACCACGGGTCCCCACTGTCCGTAAACATCGTTGTCAGCCCTGTCATCTGAATACCCAACATGAATGAAGTATGCTTCCCCGCATTCTTCTGGAAGCCTACCGGGCGGTACGCTCGCCGGCTTATCCTCGTCGTATTTTATCCATAGAGCCATGCCTTTAACCTCACCCGGAATATGTTTATCAACCCAGTCGGCGAAAAGATTATGATCCTTAGAATCCCACCACCAGCAGCAAAACCTCATTTCAACACGCGGGAAATATTTGGCAGCAACATCATGTATCTCCCTACACAGTTCTGCGAAAGTCACGATCCATGGGTTGCATTTTCGGCATGCGCAGCCGCCGAAATCGTAAGCAGCATATGTAACCGCATCAAGGTTTATACCGCTCTTAGCTAAATCTTTGAACAACTCGTCATAGTTTTCCAGGATGATTCTTCGAGCATTGGGAATCGATGGGCATACCAGGTGGCCGAAGAACCGGATCTTGCGAAGCTCCGCCTGCTTGTCTGAAACATCCTTGGCTAGAATCTCATTGGAAACCTGGTCTGCATAAACATGGTTCGGAGTGACTAGTAGGTCAAGCTTAAACCCTAGTCTCCGCGCTTCTTCAAAGTGGGCTTTCTTGTTTTCCCAGAGCACCTTGGTCAGCCAGCAGTGGGATACGATTGGAGGAAGACGGGATGCTTTAGTCAGGTTTACGGTGTCAAACCAGTCGCCATACCAGTTGAACCCCCACCATTTCGCTTCAGCCAGAATATCCCTCATTTCGAAGCGACCAGCAACCTCATACGAGTTTCCGAAGTGTCCGGGGGCATAGAGCTCTCGATGTGGGAAACCATGTTTTCCCATTTATTCTCCGTTTACGCGTATTCTATTTAAAAACGTTTAAAAATCCTGCAGGTTATTATTAAGTGTTTCAAAAACACTCCTCACTGTTGACAATGTTAAGGGTGAAGAACGATCTTTAAACAGTCCTTACTCAGGAACACGTTAAGAGCCTCCGTGAACCTTTCCAGCGGGAACCTGTGTGTTATCATTTCTTTAACTCTTACCTTCCTGTTCTTCAACAGGTTGAATGCAGCGTGATAATCCTTGGTTGAGCAGCCCCAGCTTCCCAGGATTTTCACACCGTTGTGAACAACTGGTTTAAGATCTAGGCTGAGACTAGGCTGGGGAACATCTCTGAAATCGCCGAAAACGCATATCTTGCCTCCTTCTCGAACCAGTTTCAAGGATTGTTGAACAGCGTCTGTGGATGAGACTGCAACGATAACTACATCAGCCCCGCGTCCTCCTGTTAACTCTAACACTTTCTCTCTAATGCTGATTTTTTTAGAGTTGAACGCATAGTCTGCCCCGAGTCTTAAGGCTGATTCGACACGGGAATCATGATGGCCGCTTAGAATCACAAGGGCCCCAGCTGACTTTGAGACTTGAGCGTTAAGCATAGCCATGGGGCCGTCGCCGATGATCAGAACACTATCGTCCACAGATATTCCGCATTTTGAAACAGCCCTTACGCAGCAGGCTGTAGGCTCTATCATCGTAGCCTCTTCATACGTCATCTCATCCGGGATTTTAACAACGGATTTTTGCACAAGCCTCGGGGTGACACGAATATACTCTGCGAAGGCGCCTGGGAAAATCGACTGTCGACGGTACTCGCTGCAAAGCGTTTCATCACCATGCTTACAATAGTAGCATGCTCCGCATTCAGCACGGTGGAACACCGCAACCCTGTCGCCAATTCTCAGGTTTGCAACGTTTAAACCGGTTTCCACCACTTCTCCAGAGACCTCGTGTCCAAGCACCATGCCTGGCTTAGCTTCATGATACATTGCTTTCCAAACGTCTGTGGAACAGAGGCCGCAGGCCATCACCCTCACCAGGATCTCGTCTGGACCGATGACAGGGGTTTCCACCTCCTCCCACTTGAAATCGTTGAAATCACGGTATACTAGTGCCTTCATTCTGCTCAGCCTCTACTGGGTTTAACTACTTATAGACGGTTACGAAGACTACGAGGAGCGGCTTATCACCTTGGTTCCTTATTCCGTGAGGTTCTTCTCCTGAAACGTAAAGGGTCAGCCCTTCCTTGACGGGAATCTCCTTATCGCCAACTATGAGTGTTCCAGAGCTGGAGAGGACGTAGTATATTTCTTCTCTTTCAGGATGCTCATGAGGGCCGAAGGAGCCTCCTGGAGGTACTTGGATTAGGCCGAATCCACTAATACGCTGGGTTCCAATCTTCTCCTTTTCAACAATCCTCTTTATGCTTGAAACCCCCTTAGGATAAGGCGTGAAAGGAATGGTTTCGGAATCTATAACCCTCCACATTTTAATCAGTATTATGATCCGTGCTCAGGCTTAAAAGCTTAATTCTCACTGTTTCCTGCTTCCGATCGATTAAAAATAGCGTGCATCAGAGTGGCTTTTCTTCAATGCTCTTTACACTTGCTTAAAATGAGTATGTCTTTCAGAAAACCATGCTCTAAGAAAGACTTCCTCGTTTACAGGATTACTGGGCGGGGTTCCTGCAAAAAATATTGCAGGATATTTTCTAGCCAGGGTGGTGAACCATCTCGCCTCCTCCTCCACATCCGAAACACTTCCATGCGACAATACCTCGTAACTCGGGTGGAGGAGGAATATCTTTTCACAACCGTATTTCTCCATAAGCTTTTCAACGTCTCTCCGTGAAAACCTCGGGTCCCATTCTACGTGAAAGCCGTCGACGCCTATTTCAACCAGGTCCTCCATTAAGCCTCTATAATCCCCGTCTGAAACAAAGATCAGTTTTATATCCTTATCTTTAACAGGCTCCCAAATATGCTTCCACCATTTTACAACATGCTTCCTGAACCATTCTGCCGGGAAGAATAAGCCGTTTCTCCAAGCCACGTCGTCATGTGAAACGAAAACTTTTATCCCGGTTCTAGACCAGGCTTCAACATGTTTTCTAGCTACTTGAGCATACTTGGAGATGAGCTCGTCTAAAGCATCTGGGTTTTGACGGCTCAGCCTAGCTATCATTTGCAAACCGATGTGAATATCTAGATACGTGAAGAGTGTTAAGTAAAATTCTCCAGCATACAAAGTTGTTTCGCCGAGCAACTCCTGGTATTCTTGAAACACCATCTCATACTCGTCAGCTATTTCACTCGTCGACCTCGGCTCATGCTCGCGAGGATCATAATTCTTAAGATAGCTTAGCAGTTCCTCATAGTTTTTAAAAGGTCTTTCCAAAACCCAGAGCTGTGAGGCTGTTTCCGTTCTTCTAAGCCTAAGGTTTTTATAAGCCACGTGGAAAGCATCGGTGAATGGAAAGTCTTCTCTTAAGTCTTCGAAAAAACCTTCAATCAACCTGGGCTTCATATCGCTCCATACAACGTTTAAATTAACTCCAAGCTGGTAGAACAGGTCAACGTCTAAAGCTTCAAATACTGCTTTCATCCTCTCCTTCTGGTCTTTCCCATGGATTTTAACTCCGGTCAGCTTTTCAACGAGTCTTTCATCGCTAGTCGGGGCTCCGGAGAGAAGAAGCGCTTCCACCCGCTTAAGGCTTATAGCTTCAAGCGCCCTTTTTCTCATTGCTTTAATCCGAGATGGTTGGTAAAATTAACCTTTCCTTTTCTCCAAGCATTGCTGAAACTAGGGGAATGTGAAAAATGCTATGTTCCTTCAAGTGTTTTATTCGAATTAAAGAAAACCTTTTATTTAAAACGTTCATACTGTTAAACGGGGGTTGTCCCAGCAGAAACCCATGGAGCTCCGATTGGTGGTCGTATTCATTTCAGCAATAATGGTTTCCTGGCTTGTCTCTTGGCTTCTGAAAGCGTATTTCTTTAAAAAGTGGATGATTGGTGACTTGCTGCTCATATTCCTTTGCATTATTCTCATCATAATGTTTTACAGGCTGCGGGGAATAATAACGTTCTCAGTTTCCCTGCTTGTTTTCACGGTTTTCGCAGTCCTAGGGGTATTTTCCACTTTCTACGGTTTCATCCCGTTTCTCTCTGAAATATCGTCTGGAAAGATTGATTCCGAAACCATTGTCATAAGGATGATGCCTCATCTAGTAAATCTGCTAACCGGGGTGTTGAGTACCTGCATCGTATTCATCCTGTTGACTTCAGAGGGTTTAAACTCCTATTTGGGCACGGAGGCAGTGTTCTCGTCCCGGAGGGGAAAGCAGTAAGCCGAGGGAAAACCGGTGTGGGTTAGCTATGTTAATCAATTCGTTGAAAGACCCGAGCTAAGTCAGGAACAGGTTGAAAAAGGATGAAGGTTAGCAGTGCTACAAGCGAGTTGGAGTATGAAGACGAGATTATGTTCGTTATCCGGAGGATAATAGCAGCTGCTAACCTGGACTGGTTGGTGGACATGTAGCGTGATGCGCTCTATACCGCTGCGAACCCTATAGTATTGTGTTCTCCGGTCTCAAATCTTCAAGAGGCGTTGACGCGCGCGTCGTATAGAGGCTTGTTTGCACCAACCGAGAAAGATTTAGCGGAAGGCCTGCAAACTTTGACGGGCGAAAAGTATCCGGGAAGACAACCGTTTTGAGATGTATAGCTGGGCTTGAAAGCCCTAGGTCGGGCCAAATATATTTCGACGACAAGGTTGTTAACGATCTGTCTCCAAGGGAACGTAATGTAGCAATGGTTTTTCAGAGCTACGCGCTCTACCCACATATGACTATTCGTGACAATATTGCTTTCCCCCTTGCGGTTAGGAAGACTCCTAAGGACGAGATTGACCACAGGGTTAGAGAGGTGGCTGAATTCCTTCACATAGAGAATATCCTGGACCGTAAGCCTTCAGAAATCTCTGGCGGGGAACGGCAACGCGTAGCATTGGGCAGAGCCCTAATCAGAAAGCCTACGGTATTTCTTATGGATGAGCCTCTGAGCAACCTGGATGCTAAACTCAGGATCTACATGAGGGCGGAGCTTAAAGCCCTTCACAGGGAGCTCTGCATAACTACGATATACGTGGCTCATGATCAGGTTGAGGCTATGACCATGTCGGATAGAATAGCACTGCTTAACGAGGGAGTACTCCAGCAGGTAGCCACACCCGATGAGCTTTATTACCGTCCGGCTAACGTGTTCACAGGGAGCTTTATAGGAAGCCCGCCGATGAATATGACGGAGGGTAGGCTAATCGAGAAAGACAATAGATTGTACGTGGATGCTGTGCACTTCAGCCTCGACCATAACGGAGTTTAAGGATATTCTAACGCCTCATGTGGGGAGCGAGGTTGTATTGGGAGTTAGACCTGAAGACATATCCCTGTATGACACACCTGGTGGGGAACGTATACAGGCTAGGGTCTATGTGGCGGAGCCGCTGGGCGGTAAAGCTATAGTCAGCCTTTACATAAGGGATATACTGTTTAAGGTTGAGACGGCGGAAGTATGGAAGCCTGAATCCACTGTCTGGGTGTTGATAAACAGAAAGAAGCTTCATCTTTTCGATAAAAAGGATGGGACGCTACTAATATAGCTTAACAGCAAGAGTCCAGCGCGGCTATTTCGTGAGGCCTCTAATCATCGTAATGCTCTATCAGCCTCACCCTGCTGCAGGCCACCTTAATTATCCTACAATATTCTCCAAACATGGGTCCTTATAATCATGCTTATCACCGGCGTTCAACGCGGTCTACCGTTGGATGTTGGCCCAGAGGAAGAATGGGGATGCTAAGGTTGATTGAGAATAGCATGCGGTATGCTAATCGTCAATGAATCCAAATACGTGATAGCATAGGGGGAAGCCTTTTAATGGAGCAAAGATTCTTAGATGCTCCCATTCAGGACAGCGAAAAGGCGTTGACAATTCTCCTTTTAAGATCCGGATGATGCAACCAGTGTATGCCTTAGACGGTGATGCTGACCGCCATGCTTGCAGATACTGCTGGACGCGGGCTACTGAAGCCTCATACGTATACGTAATCTTAATAAGGCGGTGATGCTATTATAGCGATGTGAAGTGTATATGACTTTGTACTGTCCCAAGTGCGGCACGCAGCTTCCAGACGACGCAGTGTTCTGTATGAAGTGCGGAGCTAAGGTTTCCGCTCCACCTACGCCCGTTATATCTTCTTTAGAGGTTAAGTCACTTAGGTGTCCTCACTGCGGCGCTCCAATTACTCCGAAATTTGGTGAGATGATCATAAGTTGTGAGTACTGTGGAACTGCTGTAATATTGGGGAGTGATGGTTGGAGAGGAGTAGGTAGGCAGACAATGCTCCCTCTTAAGCTGGCAGAACAAGACAAAGTTGCTGCTGAAATTCGCAGCTTAATGGATAGGGGGTTGTTGCATAGACATGTCTACGAAGGCTCAACGTTGGAGGAGATGAACCTAAGCTTCATTCCATACTGGATTGTCTCGGTTTCAGCAAGAACCTCGATTGTCGCCAGCGATGTTACTGTTCAGGTTGGAGAAATCGTCACAACAGCCGCCCTTTTAGGCGTCATGGGATCAGCCATGAGCGGTAGAAGACGCGGAGCAGGTATGGCAGGGCCTCTGCTTACCGGGGCAATGCTTGGCACTATGATGGGACCTGGCCAAGCAGGCGTGCAGAGAGCCTATCAAATGAATAACAACTATAATCTAGCTATAGTAGCGGTCAAAGCGTTTAACGAGTATCAGCCTAGGAACTACCAGTTTAATCTGCATGAGAGAATGCTGTTCGATGTTTCAAAAATTCCAAAAGGCATAAAAATCCTGAATGGGGATGTGGGTGAGGAAGCAGCAAAGTATCAGGCGAAAGTCCTCGCTGACCAGCTGCAATCGGAAAGGGCTCACGTGCAGTATCATATGATTCAACAACTCCACACGGATGTTGACGTTACGGAAACCGAGCTGCTTTATGCGCCGATATGGTTCGCCCAATACGATTATAAGGGGAAGAAAATAATTCTCGCTATCGATGGAAACTCGGGCGGCGTAATCAACAGCATAGGTCTTTAAGGTCATGCCTGCGATCAGGTTGCTTTACCAGATGCCTATGCGTAGAATCAGCATCCGTAATGAAATTTTTAAAAACTTGATGCGTAATCCCACAGTAGAGGTGAAGAGTGTTTGAAGCATTGTCAGAAGTGCGGTAGGGAACTGCCTGATGACGCTGCTTTCTGCTCCGCATGCGGCTCCCCCGTTGGAAAGGTTTCAAGGGAGGAATACGCGGTTTCTTCAGATGATCTTGTTAAAACGATTAAAAACATTATTCATGAAGGGAATGTTACAAGAATAATTGTGAAAAGCGAGAAGGATGAAACACTGCTCGAAATCCCTGCTACTGTAGGAGTGATAGGTGCCATCTTAGCACCATGGATGGCTGCCCTAGGAGTTATTGCAGCTATAGCGACAAAGTGTAAGATAATCGTGGAGAGAAGAGAATAATATCGTAATGTTTCCGTTTTCAAAAACTGTTTAAAGGAGGTTCAAGTATAAGCTGCATCTAAAAAGCCGTTCTCCTTAAAACTTCGCGTCTTGATGCTAAAAATTCGGCTTACGGGTTTCGTGTAAGTTTTTTCAGAGGTATGGGAAGCAATCATTCTAATCAGGGTCAACATGGTTTAGTTCTTTAAGGCTAGCTTTAATCTCGTATCGAATGAAAAACTTAAATAATCTTTAAACTGTTCATTCCAGTGGATTAGGATTGGTGACTCTGAAAGAGGTTCCAGATATTGTTTCTAGGATGACTCTTGAGGAGAAGGCTAGGATCGTTGTTGGAATAGGCATACCCGGCATGTTCGGTAACCCTCCTCCAAGAGTTCCAGGTGCTGCTGGCGAGACCCATCCTGTTGAAAGACTTGGAATACCTTCAGCCGTCTTGGCAGACGGGCCCGCCGGATTGAGAATAAACCCTCGGAGGGAGAATGATGATAAAACGTATCACGCTACGGCTTTTCCCGTTGAAACGATGCTCGCTTCAACTTGGAACAGGGAGTTGCTGGAGGCTGTTGGCAGGGGTGTCGGCGAGGAGGTTAGGGAGTATGGCGTGGATATTCTTCTCGCGCCTGCGATGAATATTCACAGGAATCCTTTATGTGGAAGGAATTTCGAATACTATTCTGAGGATCCTCTTCTCACCGGGGAGATGGCTGCAGCCTTCGTTAAGGGTGTTCAGTCTCAAGGCGTCGGCGCCTGCTTGAAGCATTTTGCAGCCAATAATCAGGAGACAAACCGTTTCCTGATCGACACGCTTGTTTCTGAAAGAGCGCTTAGAGAAATATATCTTAAGGGTTTCGAGATAGCTGTTAAGAAGTCTAAGCCGTGGACAGTTATGAGCGCGTACAATAAGCTGAACGGGGAACACTGTTCGCAGAACGAGTGGCTTCTGACGAGGGTTCTGAGGTGCGACTGGGGGTTTGAAGGCTTCGTGATGACAGACTGGTTTGCGAAGGACGATCCGGTGGAGATGATGAGAGCTGGCAACGATATGATAATGCCTGGGAAGGCGAATCAGGTCGACCCCAGCAGGAAGGACGAGGTGGAGGCGATAATTAATGCTGTTAGAGAAGGGAGGCTTGATGAGGAAACCCTCATAAGGAATGTGAAGAACATTCTAAGGGTTCTAGTCAACACCCCTTCCTTCAAAGGATACGAGTATTCTAACAAGCCTGATCTCGATGCTCACGCCAGGGTTGCCTATGAGGCAGGCGTGGAGGGAGTTGTCCTTCTTAAGAACGATGGAGCATTGCCCGTGGGAAAGGATGCTAAAATAGCTCTCTTCGGAACAGGCCAGATAGAGACCATTAAAGGCGGGACTGGAAGCGGTGACACTCATCCGAGGTACGTAATATCTATTCTCGACGGGATGAGGGAGAGACGCCTGAGGATAGACGAGGAGCTTGCGGAGACCCATGCGAAATACTTGGCTGAGATCAGGAGTAGGGCTGAATACAGGATTGAGAAAACAATGTTCGGGGAAGTCTTTAAACCGGTTCCCCAGGATTTTCTAGGTGAGGAGGAGATAAGCAGGTTTGCGGAGAGAAATGATGTCGCAATCATCGTGATAAGCAGGATATCGGGTGAGGGCTACGATAGGAAGCCTGAGAAGGGAGACTTCTATTTGAGCGATGACGAGAGAACCCTGGTGGAGAGGGTTTCTAAAGCTTTTCATCAGCATGGTAAGAAGGTTGTAGCACTGTTGAACATAGGATCCCCGATAGAGGTCGCCAGCTGGAGGAACATGGTTGACGGAATCCTGTTAACGTGGCAGGCTGGCCAGGAGACGGGGAGGATAGTTGCCGACATTGTTTCCGGCGAGAGAAACCCGTCTGGCAAGCTTCCAACAACCTTCCCCATGGATTATTCTGATGTTCCATCCTGGAGCTTCCCAGGGGAGCCGAGGGAGAACCCGCAGAGAGTCGTGTACGACGAGGGGATATACGTTGGCTACAGGTATTACGATAGTTTCGGGGTTGAGCCTGCCTACGAGTTCGGCTTCGGTCTTTCCTACACCAGCTTCGAATACAGGGGTCTAATGGTTGAGGTGGTTAACAATAGGGTGATTGTTTCCTTCGAGGTTGAGAACACTGGAAGCCTCCCGGGGAAAGAGGTTGCCCAAGTCTATGTCAGGGCGCCGAAGGGCAGGGTGGACAAGCCCTTTCAAGAGCTTAAAGGGTTTCATAAGACGAGGCTTCTAAACCCTGGTGAGAAGGAAGGGATAAGGGTTGAGCTGGATTTTGACATGCTTGCAAGCTATGATGGTGAGAAATGGGTTGTCGAGAAGGGAGAGTATGAGGTAAGGGTGGGTTCTTCCTCAAGGGACATTAGGCTCGTAAACAGGCTAATCGTTAGTTAAACAACTAGGGTTTTCAAAAAGCTGGATTTGCTTCCTCAGTATCAGCCGTTTCTCATGATGCGTATTTCTATTCAAGCTGCAGTCTGGTTGCGGATACTTGTTAAACCTTAAATCCGGTTAGGGCTTTCCTGCAAGCTGAGGCGGTAAGGATGAATGTTTCTCCTGTTGAAACGGCTGCTGTGCAACGGGTTTTAACCAGGTTTATATCCGGTACAGATCCTCCGTTCTCATTCAAGTATGGTGGCAGGTTTTCTAAAGATCTATTGAGGAACTGGAATTTCGCGCATGCCACGCGGCAGCTGGACGGTGAACGCATTGAACACGTGATGCTTCATAACGATAGTGAGACAGGGTTACAGGTAAGATGTATCTTAATCGAGTATCGTGATTTTCCAGCATTAGAATGGGTTTTATACTTTAAGAATGCTTCTGTGGAAACTACGCCGATTATCAAGAGCATTCAGGCACTGGATGTCGTAATGCATTGTCAGAGAAACCGGTTTACTCTTCATTATGCTAAAGGTGCTCTTGCCTCAATTGACGATTTTATGCCTATTCAGAAAGACCTTAATCTTGACGAAGAATTCTTGCTTCGACCCGGTGGCGGACGGTCCTCCAGCGAATTCCTACCGTTTTTCAATATTGAAATGGAGGAGGAAGGCGTAATACTTGCGATCGGCTGGACTGGCGAGTGGGCAGCACTGTTCAAACGTAGCAGTGGAAACGAGTTGCGTTTGCAGGCCGGCATGGAGACTACGAATCTAAGGCTTTACCCGGGTGAGGAAATCAGGTCTCCACGAATTCTACTGCTATTCTGGAGCAAGGATTGGATGCGTGGTCAAAACATGTTGCGGCGATTTATTCTCACTCACCACCGTCCTTCCGTAGACGGTAAACCACTAGTTGCACCAGTATTTTTCTCAAGCTGGGGTGGGACTCCTGCAAAAACCCATTTAGATACTATAGGGAAAATAATTAATCACGATCTTCCAGTTGAATATTACTGGATCGATGCGGAGTGGTTTGGAGGCCAACCTTGGTGGAAAAACGTGGGAAACTGGGAGGTTAGGGAGGATCTTTATCCGGAGGGCTTTAAAGAAATCGCTGCCACGCTTCATAAATCTGGGCGTAAGCTTTCACTCTGGTTTGAGCCTGAACGAGTCTGCAAAGATACGCCCTGGTATCGTGAGCATTGCAACTGGCTGCTTAAGATTAAAAGTGTGGACACGGTTTTCAGCTGGCCGCACTACTTTGACAAGAATGATCCAGCATGGGTTTTCTTCGAAAGCCGTCGGAACCAGATTGCTGAAGGAGACGCGCTGTTTAACCTTGGTAATCCGGAGGCGCGCCGCTTCCTCACGGATTTCATCTCGAATCGGATTGCTGAATTCCATATTGATTGCTACAGGCATGACGCTAATATTGCTCCATTAAGGTTCTGGCGTAATGCGGACTCTGAAGACAGGCAGGGGATTACTGAAATCAGATACGTGGAAGGGCTTTACGCTTTCTGGGACGATCTTCTTCAAAAGCATCCTAATCTTATTATAGATAATTGTGCAAGCGGGGGTCGTCGAATCGACTTGGAAACGATTGGACGAAGCACGCCATTTTGGTCTACGGATTTCATAGACGGGCCTGTTGCAAACCAGTGTCATGTTTACGGTCTACTCCTTTGGATACCGCTTTTCGGAGCAGGAGGTTTAAACATGGCGAAGGCTGACGACTACGCGTTCCGTAGTGTAATGTGCGCAAGCATGGTTTTTACTCTAGGAATTGAAGAAAGTATCTCTGGGGGAGAAACGATTTTCAACTCGGTGAGAAAGAAGCTCAACCAGTACTTAAGTATTAGAAAGTTTTATTATGGCGACTATTATCCGCTAACCCCTTACACTCAGTCTGAAGAGGCTTGGATGGCGTACCAGCTTGATCGTCCTGATTTAGCTGAGGGACTGGTAGTAGTGCTGAAACGTCGCTTAAGCCCTTTGACTGACGCTGTCTTCAGGCTTCGTGAACTACAGCCTGATGCTCATTATGAAATAACTGATCTGGACACGGGGGAGAAGAGAACCCTGACCGGTAAGGAACTCATGGATGAGGGGCTTAAGGTTCATTTGGCTAAGAATCCTGGTTCGACGCTTATATTGTATAGGTGCAGATAGAAGAAGATTGATGCACAGCTTGTAAGCACGCTAAGTTGTCAGATGATAATCTTGCTATTTTACCGGGCTTGCCCCACTAGTTAAGCATAGCAAGTTATTTCATGGATGTTTTGACTTAAAGGATGATGTCAGTTATTGTAATTCCCTTAACCTGATAAGTTCTTGATCATAGTCCCTTATCTCAGGTAGCCCTAAGGACCTCCTATGAGAGGCACACCAGCTGGCATACTGGAACAGTGTAATTCCAGAACCTGAAGCATCAATGGACTTCTTGGCGTACTCCATCACCTTATTAGGTTCAATAATGTAGTCGTTCGACACTAAGATACCAGGATATATTGGAAAACTCTTATCTCTTATCCTGTTCATCAGATTTCTAACAATCGTTCCAAAATCCTTTGGTTCGGTCCAGTATATCATAGGCTCAGCGAAGTCTAGTAGGCCCTCATTAACCCAAGAGATCCAATCCTGTCCCAGCGCCTTAACCACTGATTCATAATCATCCGGATTAGGTGAAAAATCATTTGCAATAATACCGTGAGGTGGGAATTTAGCGAAGGTAGCTGCAGAAAGCTTGTATCGTGCTGAGAGTTTATGTATCGTCTCCCTAATCAACTCCACCTGCTTTTTAACTTGCTCCGCCCTCCACATGTACCATTTTGATGCTTGGTTTGAAAATATCCAATCGGCCTTTTCCTTCGTTCTTCTCAATTGCTTAGGGATCTCCACCCCCGTCTCTTCTTGAAATCTCCTTAAACAGTCTTCGCAGAAACAGTAAGCATACTCCCTCTCTAAGACGGCCCTAGTCCCATTGTAAGGGGTATTCTTTGTTCTGTCAGTGGATTTAAGATAGTACGCCAACCTCACAGCGACATGTCCAGTGGGGCCCGGGGCCTTCTTAGTAATATATACGATGTCTCCTTCGTTCATAAGCCTTCCGAAGTCAGCGCCTTCTCTGATTTCCATGGTTATTGTTGATTTCCAGTATCTATACCTGATGAAGTCAAGATGAATTCCATCCAAGTCGGGGTTGACGGAAAGAACGTCTCTAACATGGTCTACTATGAATTCTCTAACTTCAGGCTTGCCGATGTCAAGGTCAAATCTAGAACCAAAGAATGGGGCTTTGTCTTCCCTAAGACCATACCTATCGGTACATAGCCATTCAAGATTATCCAGAATAACTGGTCGCGGTTCTAAATCAGCATCGCGACCGAGGCCTACCCCTCCTTGTTCAAACCAGGGAGCCACAACTATCATTGCATGAACTTCTTTTCCAGAATCGTGAAGCATACGAATGATGTCACCTAATGCATTCCAGTTTTTAAACTTTGGAAGGACAGGAAGCATCTTGCTCCCGGGAAAATTTGCAAAAAGACCTGTTCTGATTGACATGAGTACTTTCTGTACTCCTACTTTGTTGCACCAACTAACAAATCTCTCAACATCTTCCTGTCCTTTAGGTTTCTCTCTAAAATCCATATAAGCCCATACTCCAAGTTCGAACTTACCGCACAATTTCTTGCACATTTCTTTCATGGTCATGTCTATAAAAAGTTAACTGGCTATTCGACAGTATGAATAATGGTTAAAAGTGGGTTTCATATTCTGAAGCTAAGCAACTACTTTCTCTTGTAGGTATAGATGAGTCAAGGGCGAACGATTATCCTCACCAGTATAGCGGCGGTATGCGTCAAAGAGCGATCATAGCTATGGCTCTTGCTCTAAACCCTGTTCTCTTGATTGCCGATGAGCCTACAACGGCACTGGATGTGGTGGTTGCAAGACAGGTTCTAGAGGTGCTTTGGGATATGAAGAAGAGGTTTGGTCTCTCAGTACTATTTATTACTCACGATCTCTCAACTCTTGCCGAATTCAGCAATAGGATTGCAGTAATGTACTCTGGAATGCTTGTGGAAATGGCTGATACGAAGAGCCTCCTTTCAAACCCGCTTCACCCTTATACGGATGGTTTAGTCAAGTCTTTAATGAGCCTTACGCGTAGAGGAGAGAAACTCTGGTCAATACCCGGGTCTCCCCCTGACCTTGCTGCTGAAATCAAAGGATGTAGATTCAGGCCGCGTTGCCCAATCGCCATGGAAAGATGCTTTAGCAAAAAACCAGAGTTTATTGAAGTGGGGCAAGGCCACTATGTTGCCTGCCATAAGGTGGTTTCATGATGGAGAAAGCGAGCAATGCTAGTTTTTTAAGCAAAAACCCTCATTTATTTGAAATAAAAAATCTTAAAGTGTATTTCCCAGCCCAGACAAGTAGTCTTATCAGGAGAAAATATGTTTATGCAGTGGACGATGTATCATTCTTCATAGATTCTGGTGAAGTACTCGGCCTTGTTGGGGAGAGCGGGAGCGGCAAAACTACGATTGGAAGGGTTATCGCAAGGCTCACACCTCCGACTGAGGGCAAGGTCCTTTTCCAGGGGAGGGATATCATGTCTCTTCGTGGCAAGGATTTGAAAAACTATAGAAGGATGGTTCAGATGATCTTTCAAGATCCTTACGAATCGTTAAACCCGCGCCTAACTGTTTTCTCAACGATAGCATTCCCACTGCGTGTACAAGGTATTGTTAAAGACAAGAATAAGATAAGAGAATACTGTATCGATCTGCTGAGAAGTGTCGGTCTTTCTGAAGATGCTATAGATAAATACCCACATGAACTTAGTGGGGGTGAAAGGCAAAGAGTTGCAATAGCCAGAGCATTAGCCGTTAAGCCACAGTTCCTCATAGCAGACGAGCCCGTTTCAATGCTTGACCTCAGCATTAGGTCGGGTATTCTTAATCTTTTGATGGAACTAAAGAATCAATACGGCTTAACATACTTGCTTACGACACATGACCTTCGCGTAGCATATTATACTTGCGATAGAATAATAGTAATGTACCTTGGAAAAATAATGGAGATAGCTCCGATAGAAGACTTCATGAGTCACCAGTTTCATCCATATTCACAGCTCCTACTATCGGCTTCTGCAAGCTTCGGCTTTGGCGACCGGCCTAAAAGAAGATTGGGAGCAACAGGAGAAATAGCAAGCGCTATAGATCCTCCTGAAGGCTGTCGATTTCATCCGCGTTGCCCATTCAGGACCGAAGAATGCAGCAAGAAAACTCCTCCACTAGCAGAACTCCGGAACCGCCGTTTCGTCGCATGCTTCAATCCTCAATGAGAAACACTGTGTCTCCTTAAGTTTAACGCGCTCTCTCCGCGAACAGGAATAGAATCCCTGTTTGTTTAGGGATAAACAGATGCGCTTCTGCCACAAATAATATAAGGTAGTGGGTTCGATTAAAAACTCTCAGAGCAATGAGCTTCGACAGCCTAAGGATAGCTCTCGCCAATGCTGTTAATGACGTTTTCCCAGGGGCTTCCGTAGCGGTCTATAAGGACGATAAGCTTGTTTACGAGGAGGCTTTCGGATATGCCGAGACTGTTCCTTCGAGAAGAAACACCTCTATAGAGACGCTGTATGACCTTGCCTCTTTAACTAAACCTCTTGCTGCATCGATCATTACCGCCAGGCTTATGGAGGAGGGTCTTCTGCACTTGAAGCAGAGGGTTTCAGAAGTTCTGCCGGAATACTCTGCAACTAATGCAGGGCATGATGAGCTTAAAAGCAGGACAGAGATATGGATGCTGCTCTCTCACTCCGCCGGCCTCCCTGCGTGGGCCCCATTATACAAGCTGGGCAAGAGCAGTAGGGAGGAGCTTCTCGAGGAGGCTGCGAGATCATTCATCAACTGTCCACCGGGGTCGAATGTCGTCTACAGCGACATAGGCTACATTGTTCTCACAGCGATACTGGAGAGAGTCGCTGGGGAAAGGATAGACAGGCTTTTCGAGAAGCTCATCGCTAAACCCCTGGGCTTGAGAAAGACGGTTTACAATCCTCTGAGCCATGGATTCTCAGAGAACGAGATTGCTTCGACGGAGACCGATCCTGCGACCGGCCTCCCCCTGACCGGGGTTGTCCACGATGAGAACGCTAGGGCACTGGGCGGGTTGTCGGGTCATGCTGGACTATTCTCCGTTTCGAAAGAGGTCGGGCTGGTGGGGAACCAACTGCTTCAAGCCTACCTTGGTAAAAGCGACTGCCTAGTTAAAAAGGCTACTGCGGCGACAATGCTCAGCCCATGGGTTGGTGACGATTACTGCTACGGGCTTGGGTGGCAAGTCTACAGGAAGACGGTTACACAGGCATTTGGAGACCTGATGACGGATGGGAGGGCTTTCGGTCACACGGGTTTCACAGGGACCTCGATATGCATAGATGTTGAGCAAAAGCTTGTAGCTGTCCTTTTAAGCAACAGGGTCCACCCAAGCAGGGAGAACAATAAGATAATGAGGTTTAGACCTGTTTTCCACAACCTATTAGTGTCCTCCCTATAGGGCGATCTCCCCCATTACAACGCTTCTCCCAGCCCCAGTGGCTCCAGGTATATTGTTGGGGACACCACTTAGAGTGGCGTGTGCGAGCACAGCCATGCCAAGGGCCTCCTTAATCTTTGAGTCGATTCCCACATCCTCGTGTCTAAGCAGCCTCAGGCCTCTTTCCTCCAATTCCTCTTCGAGATACTTCATGAGAGTCCTGTTCCTAGCACCTCCTCCCCCAACGATAACCTCCTCAACCCTAACCCTCGGTAGTATGAAAAGATCATAGTTTTTAACAATGCTTTTAACGGTGAACATCGTCAAAGTAGCGACAACATCCTCCTTAGAAAGGCCTTTACCAAGCCCTTTCTCAACAATCCTTTTGGCGAGAGAGCTGCTGAAAACTTCTCTTCCAGTGGTTTTCGGAGGCGGCTTGGCAACGTATTCGTGGGCCATGAGTTCTTTCAAAACCTCCTCGTCGCAGGAACCCTTGGAAGCGATTTCGCCCTCAGGATCATAGGTTAAACCTGGATACAGCATCGCTACTGCAAAGTCTATCAGGCTGTTTCCAGGGCCCGTGTCGAAAGCGTATACGTTTCCGACTCCAGAGTCTGCGGGGAGCACGGTTACGTTGGCTATGCCTCCTATGTTCTGCACGAGCCTCCCCTTCCTTGGGTCTGAGAGTAAAGAGTAGTCAACGTAGGCTATTATCGGAGCCCCCTGCCCCCCGGCTGCAATATCCCTTACCCTGAAGTTCCCTACTGTCGTCACGCCTGTTCTCTCAGCTATGACTTGAACTGACCCTAGTTGGAGAGAACACCTACTTGAAAACCCTCCGAGGGAAACGTACTCCGGAAAATGGTGCACCGTCTGCCCGTGCGACCCTATTAGGTCAATCTCGCTGAGACGGATACTCGAGCACTCTATAGAATCCTTCAAAGCGTTTGAAAATGCTTCAGCCACAAGATAGTTTAGGAGGCATGCATCGTGGACAGAGCCCTTTTCAACAGAATCCAGTATGTACTTCCTAAGCTCACCGGGATATGGTACAGTATCCTTGTGGAGAACCCTATGTCTGACTTCTTTACCATGACCCTTCAATCTTACGGCAACCACGTCAACACCGTCAGCACTCGTCCCAGACATGAGCCCGGCTACAGTTCTCTCCTCTGAAAAAATCTTGTCGACAAGCCTCCTAGCCAGCGGGCCGGGTTCCATGACGTGTGGAAACCTCTCTCTCTATATATATATTAGCCTTTCAGGATGTGGCTGTTTAAATCTTGCAAAAGCTATGTTTATAAGTTCTCAAACGTTTTTCTCAATGTGTTTGCATGACTGGAAGAGTCTACCCGTTGATAGTTCCGTCCAGGTACAGGGATAGCATTCCGGATATTGCTGGCGGGGTTGGAACACCGAGGATGGTTTACGATCCTGAGACGGGAGGCTGGGTCCTCTTCTTCACGGGTTGGAGGAACGCTAACTCTAGAGAAGTCTTTTTCGCTGAGGTTGAGAAAGATATGACTGTTAACAGAGTCAGAAGGATACTTTCGTCACCGCCTACGAGGGATGCTGTCAACGCGATTTACGATCCTTGGAGAGACGGTTTCACCGTTCTCACGACTGAAGGCGGGCCATTGCAAATCAGGTTTTTCGACAGGGGTTTAAGGGAGCTCGGCTCGAGAAAGCTGCTGGAAGGAATGCAGGATTCTGGAGCAGGCCTACTAACCTTGATGGGAAACTATAGTGAGCAGAACCCGAATGCGGCAATATTCTACCCAAAGGGGGACAGGGTTCTCTGGAGGCTTGTGAAGCATTTTGACGACTTGAACGCTCTGGAGCTTTGTGAAGAAATGGTTTTCTCCGGCTGGGAGGGTTCTAACGACGTTATAGATGCTTTCAGGGTTAACAACAGGTTCGGTGTTCTCGTGGAGTATTTCTCAGACAAGCAGAACTGGAGGTCGCGGATAGCCATGTCCGGGAACTATCTTGCTCCAAACGTAAGGGGGTTGAGCGCTAGCCTGCCTGCGTCTTTCAACGACGGCCACAGCAACTTCGGCCACCCTTCCTTCACGACTGGCCCTGACGGCAAGCCTAAGGTTCTCCTCAGCCTCTTCATGTCCCACACGCCTCCGTTTCCAATTGTAGACTACAGCAGGCAGTGGAGGCATGAGATCTGGGTCTGGGAACCGGGTTTCAATATTTTCGACGCTAGAACCTACGGGAGGATGTGCGACAAGCTGGTGTTCGACGAGAAGACTGTTAATAATCCTCCCTTATACGATCTCCTAGGCGCGAGGAGAGTGTTCCTCGGAGTGTCCTGCCCATCTGGAAGAACTCTGACGGTCAGAGTTCAGCAGGCTGTGAGCATTAAGGAGCATTTAGAGGGGAATTTCGTGGAAGAGGCTTTCAGAGTGGTTAAGCATGGCTGGAGAACCCTGGACAACCCTCTTGGCACTCTTAGGATAAGCGTGGGCAAGGGTTCTACAATATGGCTGGTCGCGGAGTACTAGCTTTCTCGCGCGCTACGGGTGATGCTGTTGATTGCGACAGCGGCCCAGGCATATGCCGAACCATATAAGTCCTGTATTAAACCGTTTTTCGGGGCTGAGCATGCTCTTGAAGCATTTGCCGTTTAGAAACGGCGGTGCTTCTCAAAATATTTAAACAGGTTTGAGCCCGCTAGGAAAACGGTAAAAAGGAATTGATTGAAACGTTAAGAAGTAAGGGAGCAGGGAATCCTCTTAAATGTATTCAGTGCGGCTCATGCACCTCCACCTGTCCAGTTAACCTTATCCGTGACGGTTTCAATCCTCGCAGGATTGTTGGATCAATAGCCAGGTTCAACAGGATTCCAGACCAGGATCCGTGGCTCTGCTCAACCTGCTCCCTGTGTTCTGAAAGATGCCCCCAGGGTGTTAACCCTTTCAGCATAATTATGGCTCTTAGAGAAGTCCTGTATGAGAATAATGGTGAGGCTCCTGCAAGCATCCTTAAGATGGTTGAGCAGGTGAAGGAGACGGGCTTAGCCTTCCCGTTTACACCGGGGTCTGTTGAGAAGAGGAGGCTCTTGGGACTGCCTGAGGCTGGTGTGAGCAGCGAGGGTTTAAGAGAGATCCGTAGAATCCTGTCGGAGGCTGGTTTCAAATGAGTCTAACCCTGTACTTGGGCTGCGTCATAAGGACTGTCCACCCTGAGGTTGAGAAGGCTGTTAAGGAGACTCTTAGCAGGATAGGTGTCTCATTCGTCGAGCAGCCTGAGGCGTCATGCTGCGCCCCATGCTGGTTCTTCTCCCTGAGCAGGGAGGCTTGGCTCAGGCTTAACGAGAGGAACATGAGGCTTTTAAACAGTACTGTTGTAACGGCTTGCGACGATTGTTTCGCAAGTCTTAGCGACGCTTTCACGATTCTCGCTGAGAGAAAGAGTGTTAAGCCTCCTGAGGTGAAGCCCTTTCAAGCACTGCTGCTGGAGAGGCTTAGAGAGGTGAAGCCGCGGCTCGGCTTCACAGGTTTAAGGTGTGCGGTTCAGCACAGTTGTCGTTTTCTAAGATCCTCTGGAAGAAGCTTGGATAATCCTGAGGATCCTAAGATTGTTAAGAGTGTTCTTGAAATGCTTGGGTTTCTTCCCGTGTCTTACGAGCGTGAGCTCGACTGTTGCGGCGGGTTTGTTTCAGACGAGAAGATTAGTGGGGAAATGGCTAGGTTGAAGGCGGGTTCGGCGGAGGAGGCTGGGGCAGACTGCATCGTCGCAACATGTTCGCACTGCATGCTTCGACTGAACCCGGTAAGCCGGATTCCTGTTCTCCATCTCGCCCAGCTTTCAGCGTTCTCGCTGGGTTCAGACCCTGTTCAGATAGGGTTCCCGGAAACGCTGCGTAGGAGGATGGTTAAGCGTTGAGACGTGTGACACTCGTGCTATGCACCTGCTACTCGACCCTGCTGGAGAAAATGGATTTCGAAAAGCTTAGAAACGTTTTTTCAGATAATCCTCTGGTGCGCAGGGTTCTGGTTTCCGATGCTCTCTGCGAGAAGAATGTTTATGAAAGTCTTAGCCTGGAGGCTGACGGTAGGATCGTCGTCGCAGCATGCTCAAACAGGCTTCTTGAAGCTGTTTTCAAAGGCTCCATGGGCCTCGTGGAATTCGTAAACATAAGGGAGCATTGCGCCTGGGCTTGTGGAAGCAGGGAGGAAGCAACTTGGAAAGCAATCCGCCTTGTGAAGGGGGCTGTTCAGAAGGCTCTGCACGTTGAGCCTATTAGCACGGAGGGTTTGAAGATTGTTAAGGAGGCGCTCGTCATAGGGGGAGGAATAGCAGGGGTCAGGTGTGCTCTAGACATTGCTGACGCCGGCTACCGTGTATACATTGTTGAGAAGGAGCCCAGCATAGGTGGCGTGATGGCTCAGCTGGATAAGACATTTCCAACTTTAGATTGTTCGATCTGCGTGGAGGGGCCGCTTCTCTCGGAAGCGGGCAGGAATAAGAATATCACTATTATTCCTAACGCTGAGGTTGTTGAGGTAAAGGGTAAGGTTGGCGACTTCAAGGTTAGGGTCAGGGTTAACCCTACGTATGTCGACCCGGATAAGTGTAACGGCTGCGGGGAGTGTGTTAACGTGTGTCCCGTCTACCAGCCTAACAAGTATGACGCCGACCTTAAGCCTGTTAAAGCGATATACTGTCCGTTCGCGCAAGCCGTACCCTTGAAATACGTGATAAACAGGGACTACTGTGTTGAATGCGGGCTATGCATGAAGGCTTGCACAAGGGCTGCGATAAACCTTGAGGATAAGCCTAAGAGTGTTGAGCTGAACGTTGGAGCCATAGTTGTCGCAGTCGGCTCAGACCTTTTCAACCCTCGTCTTAAACCCGAGTATCACTACGGGGAGTATGAGAACGTTATAACGAACATGGAGTTTGAGAGAATAATATGTGCCTCAGGCCCAACCGGGGGAATCCTCCTTAAGAGGGATGGGAAGCCTGTTAAAAAGGTGGCTTTCATACAGTGCGTCGGGTCTAGGGAGTCCGGAGCCGGGATAGAGGAATGCTCATACTACTGTTGCGCTGCAAGCATGAAGGAGGCTAGGCTGATCCTTGAGCACGACAGGGAGGCCAAGGTCTTCATATTCTACAACGAGCTTAGAGCATTCGGGAAAGGCTGGGAGGATCTTCTCTACAGGAGGTGTCTGGAGGATGGTGTTGTCTTCATAAGGTCGAGGCCGTCTGAGATAAGGAGGGCTGGAAACGGGAATCTTCTGATAGTCTACGAGGATACTTTAACAGGTGTTAGGGGTGAGCTGGAGGTGGACATGGTTGTCCTAGCACTCGGCTTTAAGCCTTCCAGGAGAATGGTTGAGCTCGCCAGGAGGCTCGGCGTCACTGTTGACAAGAACGGTTTCATCGAGGAGTCTCATGCTAAGATGAAGCCGCTTGAAACAAGGGTTAGGGGAATATTTGTCGCAGGCACGTGTCACGGTCCAAAGGATATTGTTGAAAGCGCTGTGGAGGGGAGTGGTGCAGCTGCGCTTGTTACAGGTCTCTTCAGGAGGGGCAGCCTTAGGCTTCCGGATTACGCCAGGGTCTTGGAGAAGTGTACCGGCTGCGGAAGATGCTTAACGTCATGCGAGTACGGTGCCATAGTTAGAGAGGGAGATAAAGTCAGGGTTCTCGAGAGTGTTTGCAACGGGTGTGGAGCATGCTTGGCGGCGTGTCCTCAGGAAGCGATTATCCTCGGCAACTGGGGTCTGAAGCAGCTTGCCCCAATGGTTTCCGCAATGCTGGAGGACTAGGGGGTTGACGTGGAAGCCTAGAGTAATAGTGTTTACATGCTGGTGTTCCAGCTCCGGTGTCGACCAAGCCGGTTTCGAAGGCTTCACGTATCCTCATAACGTGTTAACAGTCAGGGTTCCTTGCTCCGCAATCATAAACCTAAGCCTGATCGTTAAGGCTTTCGAAAAGGGTGCTGACGCTGTCTTGGTCACGGCATGCAAGCCTAGTGAGCTTAGAAGAGTTTCACCAAGCAGGGTTACTGAGGCTAGGGTAAGTCTTCTCCGTAGGCTTTTGAAAACAGTCGGGGTTGAGGAAGATAGGCTGAGAATACTCTGGATCTCGTCTAACGAGGGAGGCTTGTTCTCCGCAGAGGTTTCAAGAATACTCGGGGAGGTTGAGAGGCTCGGACCATTAAACATAGGGGGGAGAATGGTTGAGCAGGGCTGAGGAGGAGCTGAGAAGCATAGCTAGGAGACTTTTGGATAGGAAGGAGGTTGAGCTTATAGTAGGCTACGAATATCACGGGGGGAGCGTTAGGCCATGCTTTGTTTCAAAACCGGAGGAGGCTGGGAAGCTCGTGTGGAACGCTGAATGCTGGTTTAACCTTGCGAGATACTTAAGGGGCCTCAGAGGGTTGAGGATTGGGATTGTTGCTAAGGGTTGCGATGGAAGATCCATCGTGGAGCTGATTAAGGAGAACCAGGTTGATAAGGGAAGTATTGTAGTGATAGCTGTGGAGTGCACCGGTGTTTTAAAACCTTACAAGTATGGCTCGAACAGCGCCGAGAGGAGGCTGGCGGACTACTGTAGAAGATGCGTTTCACGGGTTTCACCGGTTGCAGACTATATTGTGAAGCAAGACGGGCAGGCTCACCTTGTTGAAAACCCGGTTAACGGGAAGGATGCTTTAGACTGGCTGAGCCTTTTCAGAAAATGCTTGAAATGCATGTCGTGCATTAAAGCATGTCCCCTTTGCTACTGTACGGAGTGCTCCATAGAAGGGTTTAAACCGGATCTGGTTCACAGGCTTAGGGTTCCACAGGAGCTTTTCACTTTCCATCTTACCCGGGCTCTCCACATGGCTGGTCGTTGCGTCGAATGCGGTGCTTGCGAATCAGCCTGCCCAGTTGAAATCCCGTTAACCAGGCTCTACCACGAGCTTAACGAATGGTTCAGGGAGAACTATGGTTATGTTCCAGGTGTGAGCGTTAAAGAGGCTCCTCCGCCGCTCGTCTTTAAGGAGGGTGTGGAAGACTGAGCCGCATGCTGTTTCTAAGTGAAGACGGCTTCAAACGTCTCTTGAACGGGCTTGTTTCAAGCAGAAACGTTATTGCACCCGTTGAGGCGAACGGCTACTTCGACTTTAAAACTATTAAGCATGCTGGAGAAGCCTTTCTAGACTATTCTAACACTAGGCTTCCTCCAAAACGTTTCTTCCTCCCTCAGCGTGAGATAGTTTTCAAGCATGATCCTAAGACAGGGGTTCTGCACGAGCCTGCATTGGGCTCAGAAGCTGTTCTCTTGGGTGTTAGGCCTTGCGACGCGTCAGCCCTAAGCGTATTGGATAATATTCTGCTAAAGCCTCCGAACCCGGATCCTCTTTACGAGTCCAGGAGGAGAAGCATTACCGTTATAAGCCTCTCATGCGCCAAGCCTAGGGAGGAATGTTTCTGCAATGTTTTCGAAACAGGTCCCGTAAGAGGCTCGGGTGAAGACATTACTCTTACGCGGATAACAGGGGGGCTTCTGGTGGAGGTTAGAAGCGGGAGGGGTCAAATTCTCATAGATGGTTTCGCAAGCCTCTTTGAAGAAGCTGGTGCTCAACATTTGGAGGAGTATGAGGAACTGTCTCGCAGGTTGACGAAGGAGATGAGCAGCAGGATTGAAATAGCGAGGGAACGCTTGGTTAGGCTTGAGGAAACGCTTGACGAAAAGTTTTTCCAGAATGAGGCTCAGAAATGCGTGGAGTGCAGCCTCTGCTCTTTCGCCTGCCCAGTCTGCTACTGTTTCGACACTGAGGATTATCTGGAGAAGAATGTTTACGTGAGGGCGAAAGGGTGGGACACTTGCGCCTCACCAGTTTTCACAAGAATGGCGAGCGGCCTAGACCCTAGGCCGAGTAAGGTCGACAGGTTTTGCCACAGGTTCTGCCATAAGCTCAGCAGGATTCCGATGGCTTTCAACGCTTACGGCTGCGTCGGGTGCGGTAGATGCGTCTCTCTCTGCCCAGCCGGCGTAGACATAAGGGAGGTTTTAAAACGATGGGGTTAAACCCGTATGCTCCTAAGCCTGTTAGGATAATCAGGATTAAAGACGAGACTCCCGATACTAAAACGTTTACGCTGAGCCCAAACCTTTTCGAAAGCTTTGCGCCAGGCCAGTTCGCAATGCTCACCGTCTACGGGGTTGGCGAAGCCCCGTTCTCCATATGCTCGTCTCCTTTCGACAAGGATCGTTTACAGTTCAGCATCAGGAGGATGGGCAGTGTTACAAGCGCTATACACGAGGCTTCGGAGGGTGAGGAAATTGGTGTAAGGGGCCCCTACGGGAGAGGTTGGCCGGTTAAAGAGATGGAGGGGAGGAGCATCCTATTGGTAGGAGGAGGCATAGGGCTCGCGCCTCTTAGGTCGTTAATCCTCCACCTTCTTGAAAACAAGAATAATTATGGGGAGATCGCTGTTTGCTACGGAGCTAGGTCTCCATCGCTCCTCATGTATAGAGACGAGTTTGAAGAATGGATTAGGCGTGGGGTTGACCTCCATCTAACCGTCGACGTGGGCGAGGGAGACTGGAAAGGTAACGTCGGCGTTGTGACAACAATCCTAGATAAGCCTAAGCTTAATAGGGCTGATACGGTAGTCTGCACATGCGGTCCGCCGGTGATGATACGGTTCGTCTTGAAAAAACTCGTTGAACTAGGATACTCTAAGGAGAATATTTACGCCTCTCTAGAGAGCAAAATGAGGTGTGGAGTGGGTAAATGTGGGCACTGCCACTTCGGAGGGAAGCACGTCTGTCTAGACGGTCCGGTTTTCAAATATAGCGAAATGTTGGAACTGCCCAGAGGCATCTCTCCGTTCTGATGAAGCGCATGGTCTCTCAGTATTCCCGACGGGAGCCTGTGGCTAGGATTTGTTGTTTAGCGGGGCTTCGCGCTTCTTACTTAACCTCTATTCCTTTACCCTTTAGGAACCTGTTCATCATCCACTCGCTTAGAAACATCCTTCTTGCTTCGTCGGTTGCATCAATTCTTTTCATGACCTTGTTGATTAACTGCTCGTCACCCATCCCGGTTGAGTCGAAGGTTATGAAGAAACCCGATTCAGTATCTATTCTGAACTCGACTTCTAAGCTATGTTTTTCGCTAACCCTCCTAGCGCGCGACGAGATGATTAGTCTGCCTAAGGGAATATCGCCTTTTTAAAACGTTCCCGCATAAAAAAAGAAGCCCGGCTCCGGGTCTAAGCCTGAACGAGCTACGGCTGCTCCACCTTTTCCAGCTGCAGTCTTCCACCAAGCTGCTGTTTGATGTTGTCTCCCAGCAACCGGTGGGGCTGCTGCTGGAACCGGCTTTTGCAGCCGTTTCCCGCCCAAGCCTACTTCCCGCGCCGGGCTTAAAACATATGGTTTCTCGAAAATAGAAAAGGGTTTCGCAAGTCCTTCTGTAGTTACTGCTCTAAAAATCTGGATTTTCGCGCTGAATATTTTTAAAAGCCGTTGAAAACAGGTTTTTAAAGAAGTTGCCTGGAAACAAGTTTGAAGAAGACGTTGAAACCCTTATCAGCAGGATTGGGAGGAACGTAAACCAGGATGTTAAGTATGGGCTTGAAAGCCTGAAGAACAAGCTTGTCGAGCTCAGCAGGAAGGGGCTTGTCAAGATAAACCATTCCCTGATGGAGCTTGTCTGCGCTAAACACCTTATGCTGAAAGGCTACGATGTGGATGTTGAACACGACCTTGGAGGAGGGCTTGTCTGCGATGTTTACGCTGCCAGGGGCGACGGGACTCTGGCTGTTGAGGTTGAAACAGGATACGTGCCTCCTGAAAACGCTTTAGACCCTGAGCTCTACTGCAGGGCTAGGGTTGCCAGCAAAATAACCAGGTACAGTGTTCTAGTCGACAAGTTTGGCCTAGGGGTCCCTCCCTACTACGTTCTTCAAATACCCCTGTGTCTCGCCAAGCCTCCGAGGTTTAGGGGGAGCGGGGAAATCCATGAGGTAAAGAGCCTTTGCGACCTTTACTATAAGAATCCGCCAGTCAGTCTTGAGGAGATAAAGAACTCCAGGCTTCACACGGTTTACGTTATTGATGTTGCAGGAGACCTTGTCTCAGAGGTTGACCCAGAGTTCTACGTTTCCGCGGTAAACGGCTTGCTAAGCCTAACAGTCCCGTTAAGAAGAGTTTCATAAGCCTAAGTTTCCCGCATGCTTGGAAAAATATTCAGCCCCGTTTGAAGCCCTACTTTTTTTCAGGCTCTCCGGATCCTTGGGTTTCACGCCGGCGTTTAGGCTCCACTAGGATAAGGGGCAGACCGTTCGAAGGCTCAGGAAGCCCTTTTCTAAACCTTACTCTAACCGTCCCTCTTCTGCCGTGTAGACCAGTAATCCTGCCGAAGACCCTGCTTTTTCCAGCTTGACACACTACTTTTCTTCCTAAGAGGAGCCTAGCCGCCTCCCGCCTGTCAGTGACCCCATCAAACCTTGCTAGATACTGGTGTTTCTTCACGCTCTTCATTCCAAGCCTGGGTCCCTCAACTATTCCGCGGAGAGCCCCTGCTTCAATCATCAGGGTTGCTTTGAGAAACACCTGTTTTATATTTTTTGCTCCCTGCTATGAGACTTGGAAAACCTGTGTTTAAAGCTTTTTCAAAGCGAATGCTAAGGTCTTGTCTCCAAGGGTAAAAGGCTTCTCGCCAGAAGCCTTGCAACACGAATCGGCTCAGGAATTCTCCCGAAGAACGTGAACCTGTTTAAAACATGTTTTGAATCATAATCGTCTATACCAATGTTTCTAACGAAGACTTTAAAGCCGTTTTTCAAAGTCACCTCCCTCCTGGGGCCAAGCTTCCTGTAGGCTTCAAGCTTTCTCTCCCAGTTGTTTGGGAAATGCTTCTTAATAGCGTCTTCAATTCCCTCTGATGGTCTGTAGGTTACTGCTATAACCGGTCTCCCAGTTTCCTCAAAAACCCTGTTGACGTCAACAATGTTGTACATGCTTATGACTGTCCCCCCGATCATTATCAGGTTAATGTCCTTCCTGTTCAGCGAACTGTAGAGAGCTATGACTGAGTCGGTAGCGTCATCACCCGATATCGTTGTACGGCTTAGGGCGAAACCGTCTATTATAAAGTCGCTGCGCATGACTACTCCGGCTAGTAGAGCCTTAGCCGAGTCCTTTCGGAAGCTTTCAGCCACTCCTAATGCTCTTATGGCTTTCTTAGAAGCCTTTACTCTCATACGTGCTTCATCCGCATGTTAAGAATATATCTTTTTAGTCAAATTCCGGCCGAATCCGAGCTAAACTCGAAAACAAGCTTAAAAAGGCTTTTTCCAAATGTTTTTTCATAGCAAAATTTAATTATCCTGTTTAAAAGGGTATTTAAGAAGAGGAAGACCGTGGCATGAGTGAAGAAAAGTCCAGCGAGGAGGGACGGTTCTCACCACTCCTCAATAGGAGCGATGTTCAAGTGTTGCTTAAGGCTTTTATTGATGGTGCTCTCGCCGATCTTAAGCCTGAGCTGAACCAGGCTGGGGAGTTCACATACCCTGATGCTGAAAAAATAATGGGTTCCTCCACTAAGAATATTGTAGAGACTCTTGAATCCCTGGCTGAGGAGGAAATACTGGTTAGAGAGGAGTCTATGACTGTGCTGGCCTGCCCCGAGTGTGGCGACACAAGGTTCCTCATAGAGATCTCTGGTGGACAGCCAGCTTCAGCCGAGGCAAGGTCTAAGGTGATTGAAAGCCTCGTGAGCAGTCTGCTGGGCAGGAGGCTTATCTGTGTTGCTGAGAAGCATGCTTTCCATGAGGGTGAAGGGGTGCCGAAGAAAATATATTCCTACAGGCTTAACGAGAACAAGAGGAGCCTGCTTGAGAAATGGGTTATGGATCTTAAGCCTCTCGTTGAGGCTCTTAGGGCAAAAGGCTGGAGGGTTGACTATCCTGCTAGAATAATCGGCAAGTCTGGCGTTGAACACGTTTTTACTTTAGCGGTCTCCTACAGGGAGGAGTCGGAGACTGTTGACGCGGTGATAGACATTATTGTGAGCAGTAAGCCTGTTGACGAGTCTGCCCTCTCAATAGTTCTTAAAGCTATGGATGTTAAGGCTGATAAGAAGCTGCTGCTCGTTGTTCCAAGCCTTTCAGATAGGGCGAGGACTCTCTTCGACTACTATAAGACCTATGACGTGTATATTCTCGAGTGTCAGACGGTAAGCGAGATAAGCGATGCGCTGTTCGACATTCTGACCAGCCTGGCTAAGATTAAGCTTAAAGAAGTGTGACAGCTGCACTCTAGTATCAGGAATTCGAAACAGCAGCTTATTAGCGCGCTATTGTAAGCCTTGCTCTCTCAACGTCCTCTGCGTGTTGGCAAGGATCTCGTCGCTTATTTTCACGCCTGCTTTCTCCAGCGCTATCAGGGATGAGCCTATTACCGGCGGGAACCTGGGGTATGTTAAGTAGGCTTTCGGAGCAACCTTGTGCACAGCCTCCTCCAGGGGCCCGGTTACAAGCCTGCCGGCTTTAAAGACCCCGCCGATCAATCCTATTGGAAACTCGTCACCCTCCATTTTAAGCCTCCTGATCACCCCGTTGACAGTGTTCGCAAGCTCTCTCCCAGCATCCCGCAGAATGCTTATGGCAACATCATCCCCTTTCATAGCGGCCTCGGTCACGAGTGGAGCCAGTCTGGCGAACTCCGTAATGTTCATCCCACCCGTGTACACGTGCCATATTATTTCGTCAGGAGTCTTAGCGTTGAACCTTTTCAGCAGGAGGCTTGTTATCATGGTCTTCGGTCCTCTCTCCTCGTATTCTAGGAGTGCTGCTACGATTCCCCTTTTAGCCAGGTAGAAGCCGCTTCCCTCGTCTCCAAGAATATACCCCCATCCGCCAGCTCTAGCATACTCTCCCCGGCTGTTTATGCCGGCTGTAGCAGAGCCTGTTCCAGCTATTATTATTGCGCTCTCCCTGCCTGCGTTGGTAGCGTAAAGCGCAGCCATAGAATCGTGCACGAGTGTTATGCTACCTATGGGAAACCCTTCTAAAGCGTTCTGCATAGCTTTAAAATCTAGGCTGCAGTCAAGCCCTGCGAGTGATGCTACGATGATCCCGACGCTTCCCACGTCCACACCTGCTTTCCTAATCACTTTCACACAGGCTTCTTCAAGTGTTCTTCTAGCCTGCTCCACTCCAACATTATGATAGTTAGAGGGCCCTGTTTCATCGTGGGAAGCTATTTCCCCGTTAAGCTTCAGAAGCGCTGCCTGAGTCTTAGTTCCTCCACCATCAATACCTATAACATACTTCATTATTCCTCACTTCTTATAGCCTATTCTCCTAAGGAACTCTCGCCTATGCTTCTTATCCTCCTCTTTCTCAACACCCTTCGTCTTAATACCGTCAACCACCCCGAGCACGCCTCTTCCAAGCGGTGTTTCAGCTATGACGACGTCAACCGGGTTTCCCGTGGCGCAGAAAACAGTAGCAACCTCCTCAACGTTTTTAATCCTGTTTAAAACGTTAACTGGGTATGCGTTTCTCAAAACAACTATGAAAACATGGCCCGCTGAAATCTTGAGAGCATAGTCGACAGCCAGCTTCTCCAACTCCTCGCTGTTTCCCTCGTACCTTACGAGAGCAGGTCCGCTTGACTCGCAGAATGCGACTCCAAACTCGACTCTGGGCATGCTTGAGGCAATCGCCTCGTAAAGGTCTTCAACACTCTTGATAAAGTGGGACTGGCCTATTATTAGCTGCACTCCCTCCGGGGGTCTTATCTCAACGTGTTCAAGCCTCATGCTTGACATGGCTTGTTTAAAAAGCCTTTAAGGTGGGTAAAAAGTTTTTAGGCAGGGGGAGAATACTGTTTTAGGAGTGTCCTCTAGGAGAGGCTTCTTCGATCTTCGCCTTCACGGCGGCAGGGCTCCCCAGTGGCTGGTTTCAAGAATGATTCGTCTAGGAGGCGCTGTTGTTGAAGCTATCGTGATGGAGTTCGGCACGCTTGAACTTTTGAGACGTGTTTCAGACCCCCTCTGGTTCCAAGGCTTCTCCAATATTCTTGGGTACGATTGGGACAGTTCTGGTTCCACAACCGTCACCGCCGGGGTTCTGAAGACCGTCCTGTCCAGCAGGGATCTAGGGGTTTATGCCTGCGGGGGTAAGGGGGCTGTTTCCCGTAGGACGCCTAGCGAGATAGGGAACATAGTTGAAAGTAGAAAGGTGGATGCTGACCCTGATAGGCTTACCTATCTTTCAAGAATTTGCGCTAAGGTTGACAATTCAATGATACAGGCTGGGTACCAGCTTTACCATCACGTCTTCATGTTTGACAAAGAGGGTAACTGGGCTGTCGTCCAGCAGGGTATGAACACTAGGCTAAAATGGGCTAGGAGGTATCATTGGCTTAGCCAGGGTTTAACAAGCCTCATAGAGGAGCCGCACTCAGGAATAATAGGTGTCTCCAAGCATGAGCACGTTCTCAACCTGACTGCTAGGGAGAGCAGAGAGAACAGGCAGGCCTCCCTCGACATTGTTAAAGAGCCTCCTCAAAGGCTTAGAAGATGCTTGAGAACAGTGGGGGAGGCTTCTTCAGAAACGATTCTGAAATGGATCCCGGGTGTCTCTGAGCCTCCCGCCTACAGGGTTGTGCTTGAGAGGAATGTCAACTGGAAAGCGCTCAGCGAAGCCTACGAGCTTAAACCAGGCAGCTACGAGGAGCTTCTAAGCATCAGGGGGATTGGACCCGGGACTCTGAGAGCGCTTTCACTGGTTGCGCAAATAGTCTTCGACGCGCCTCCGAGCTGGAGGGACCCTGTTAAGTTCTCGTTCTCCTTCGGAGGTAAGGACGGTATCCCCTACCCGGTTAACCGGAGAAGAATGGATCGTGTGATAGAAATGCTTGAGGACGCTCTGTTGAAGGCTAAGATGGGTGAGAAGGATAAGCTTTACGCGGTGAGGAACCTTAAGACTCTGGCTGAGAAGCTGGACACTGCAGCCAGATTCGACGAGAATGTTCGATAAAAAGATATATAGGCAGAATGTGTAGTCCTTTTTAAAATGACTATTCTAGACGAGAAGAGCAGGGAGACGCTTCGCGGAATATTCAGCAGGGAGTTTAAGGACCCTGTGGACATAATGGTTTTCACGGATAAGGGTGACTGTAAATATTGCAGGGAAACTCTTCAGATAGCTCAGGAGGTTTCAAGCATTAACCCGGATATTGTTGTGAAACATTACTATTCTGAAAACAGTTTGACGGAGATTGAGAGATACAGTATTAAGCTTTTCCCAGCCACTATCATAAGGTCTCCTGAGAAGGATTACGGGATAAGGTTTTTCGGAATACCATCGGGATACGAGTTTGAAACATATGTTAAGGATATTCTGATGGTTAGCAATAAGAGGACAATGCTTAAGGATTCTACGAGAGAGTTTATCAGAGGGGTTTCCGCGCCGCTTAACATTAAAGTTTTCGTAACACCTACATGCCCCTACTGTCCAGCAATGGTTTTCTACGCTCATCAGCTGGCTTTCGAAAACGACCTGGTAACCGGGGAGATGATTGAGGCGGCTGAGTTTCCACATCTTGCTGAAAAGTATAATGTTACAGGTGTTCCAAAGCTTGTTGTAAACGATTCTCACGAAATGGTTGGCATGAGGTCTGAGAAACAGCTGGTTGACTTTCTAAAGCATGTTTTAAACTATTAGTGTTTTCGAACAATGTTTTTAAGCGTATCCGTTTAGATATTGGGCGACTGTGATAATTAACAACATTTAAATAATGTCATTCTGCTTGATGAAACATGTTCGAGTCAACGTATTACGAAACCAAGTATAGGCTTGGACAGTCCAGGGTGGGTCTAATACCTTTAGGCTCGGTGAAAAACCAGGGTCCGCATCTTCCAGCAGGTTCATCATCGATACTCGTAAACTATTACTGCGAGAAAATAGCAGGTTCACTCCATCCCTATGTTTTTCAAATAGACGCAACCCCATACGGGGTTGGAGGCGGCCTAATATCTTTGAAGCCCGAGGTTTTAACCATGTTTTTAGTGAACCTTATGGAGGAGCTTTCAAAACTGGGTCTTAAGAAGATCGTCCTGCTTAACGCTGATGCTTCAAACGATTCCCTTCTGAAGGAGCTTTTAAACAAGCATCCTGTTAAAAACGTGGAGCTGCTTCAGCTTAACCTCTGGGAGCAGTATCCTGATGTTCAAGCGTTGGAGGGCGAGCCTAAAGCCGGCTCAGGCGGAGCCTACCTCACTTCTCAACTCCTCTACATAGACAGAAGCCTGGTTAAGGAGGATCGGATTAAGTACGCGGGCCCATCGATGGGCGTGGAAGGGGATGCTTCGAAGGCCAGTCTTGAAGCCGGTGAGACGATTGTTTCGCAAACCGTTAGAACACTCGTCGAGAAAGTTGAAGAGTTCCTGAGGAAATAGCAAGTATCATTTCAGCGTGACGCTTCTCACTCCACGTATTCTTCTCATTTTTTCAATAACTTCTCCAGGGATCCTGCCGTTAACAACGATCTGGAGCTTAGGCTCTGGAACAAGCTCAGGATCATCGGCGATCACTTGTCTAATGCTTATTCCAAGCTCAGCTATTATCGTGCTCACGCCTGCAACTATCCCCGGCTTATTGGGGTCAGCATAGATCTCGATAACGTCAAAACCCAAGTGTGGTGCAGCATCCACCAGATTGGGGCCGGCTGGCTTGAGTGCTCTGAAAATATTGTTAAGCTTCTCGTCCTTCATAATTAGCTCAACAGTGTTTCTGACTATCCTCCTGTCAGCGTTAGCTGCTTTAGCTATCTTCGCATCCGGAATGTTTATCGGCCCGCAGTATATCCTGCCGTCGTCAGCTATCCTAAGCCCGTTCTCAACAAGTAGTCTAGCAACCTTTACTTTTGCGGGATGACGCTTAACCTTCTCATACACTTTGCTCCACATTCTGTCCTTCTTGCGCGAAGCATGTATTTAAAAATTGTAACGCGTGCTTCTCACGCTTCCTGTTTCCGAAAAAAAAATGCATAAATGCGCTCAAGCATACATCTGCTCAAAATAGTATATATACTACCGCCTTAAAGCGCCTTAGGCGATTCGAAAATGAAGCCACCGGTTGTAAACCTGAACCCTGAGGAAATGCCTCGAGAATGGTATAATATTCTTCCAGATCTTCCGCGTCCTCTCGACCCTCCGATAAACCCCGCTACCAAGGAGCCTCTGCCACCCCAGGCTTTAGAAGTGTTGTTTGCGAAGGAGCTTGTCAGGCAGGAGTTTTCAGATCAGAGACGCATTCCGATACCTGAGGAGGTTGCCCAAGCCTACTATGCGATCGGGAGGCCGACGCCACTTAGAAGAGCAACGCGTCTAGAGAAATATCTTAACACTCCTGCAAAAATATATTATAAGTGTGAGTATGTGAACGTAGTTGGAAGCCATAAGCCTAACACTGCTATAGCTCAAGCGTATTACAACATGGTTGAGGGAACGAAAGGTTTGACGACTGAAACAGGTGCAGGTCAATGGGGCTCAGCCCTAGCACTCGGATGCGCCTTCTTCAAAATGAAGTGTAAAGTCTTCATGACTAGAAGCAGCTATCTTACAAAGCCGTACAGGAAGATACTTATGCAGCTTTTCGGAGCCGAGGTCTATCCCTCCCCAAGCGACCAGACGGATTTCGGCAGGAAGATGCTTGAACAGGATCCGAACCACCCGGGTTCCCTCGGGATAGCAATAAGCGAGGCGATAGAAACCGCTGTGAAAACAGGCATGAAATACTCTTTGGGGAGCGTTTTAAACCATGTGCTGCTACACCAGACTATTGTAGGCGAGGAGGCTATTAAGCAGCTTCAAATGCTAGACGAGAAACCGGACTACGTCATAGGCTGCATAGGTGGAGGCTCCAATTACGCTGGTCTAGCCTTCCCATTTATGCGTGAAAGGCTAAGGGGAAAGCTTGACGCCGAGTTTATTGCTGTTGAGCCGAAGGCTGTTCCATCGACGACTAAGGGAAAATACATGTATGACTTTGGAGACACTGCTGAAATGACCCCGATGCTTAAAATGTACACTGTTGGACACAAGTTTTTCACACCACCGATACACGCCGGAGGCCTCAGGTATCATGGGAAGGCTCCAATACTAAGCCTACTGGTTCACGAAGGGTATGTGAGGCCAGTAGCCTATTATCAGAGAGAGGTCTTCGAAGCCGGCCGGGTTTTCGCTGAAAACGAGGGGCTTGTACCTGCTCCTGAGACGAATCACGCGATTAAAGCAGCTATTGAAATTGCCTTGGAATGCAAGAGGAAGGGTGAGAGCAGAACTATACTTTTCAACATGAGTGGCCACGGACTCCTGGATCTTCAAGGGTATGCTGAGTATCTTGAAGGTAAGCTTGTCGACTACGAGCCTTCGCAAATACTTGTTTAACCTATATACTCTTTCTTCTTTTTAATCCTGGTTGAAAAATATTCTGAGGCATGAGTATTCACGGTGCTTATAAACCAGTAGTAGGAATGCTGGAGCCGGGGGCGGGATTTGAACCCGCATACTGTGGGTTTCGACAGAGCTCTTCTGCAGCCCACCGCCTTTCAGCCTTCCTGTTGTGAACCGGATTCGACCACCCCGGCCCGCAGGTTTTAATGCTTCGCTAAGTTAAATAAAGTTTTCCCGTCGCTTTTAAACTGTTCGCCACGTTGGGAAAGTCTTCAAGTTTGCTCGGAAAACATCTAACGCTCTTCACTAATGGAAGTAAAGATGCGCGGTTTATCTAAAAGTTTCCGGTAATGTTTAAAAACGGGTTATAGACAATACTACCATGCTATGACGATACATTGCGAGTGTATGGTTAGACACGTGGTTCCCGCGCTCCGGATGCTTGTATCAAGGCAGCTTTTGGAAAAGTATAATTTGAATCAGGTTCAGGTTGCTAGAATGCTTAATGTTACTCAACCCTCTGTAAGCAACTACATGGGTAGGAGAAAGGGCAGCGCTAAGATTAGGCGTTATCTTAGCAACACTGTGGTTAACGAGTATGCGAGCATCATCGCTAGGAAGCTGTTTGAAAAAGGCTTATCGCTGAATGAGCTTGAGGACGATATTTGCAGCCTCTGCATAGAGCTTCGTAAAGGAGGCTACTTGACTGGTTGATGCTGATGTGGCCTGATCTTTCCTATTTGTTTCTAGCGGTTTTCTCAACGTTTTTCGCTGTGATTATGCTCCTGTATCTTTCACCTGTTGCTGAAACCAGCTTAGTAAGGGATCTTATGTGGCTAACCTTCATGTTTCTCGTGCTTGATGCTGCACTCTCCCTCATCCTTGCTTTCATCAGGCGAAGAGAAAAAGTCTAAATAGCGGTTTAAAACAGTGTTAAAGAGGATTGAGGTTAACTCTGGTGGTAATAGTGTTAACGCTACTCGCGCTCTCGCCGATACTGCTGATCGACTCAATATTAACCATGCTTCCTTCAAACAGTATTGAATATAGTGGTGAAAACATAAGCCTGTCTGGTCTTGCCAATAGTCCCTGGGTTTACGCTTTAGGAATGTCTGTCCCGGGCTTCGGCGTTGAGGCTATTGCGACTCAAGGCAAGAGTCTTGTGAATGTTTTCACGCAGTTTTTCAACTCCAGCGTTTGGCTTGCAGTCTGTTTAACTATTATCGTAACCATAAGTATCGTTGCCAGTATTCTGTCTCGCTCAGTGTCCGATGCTGTTAAAGCATCAGTTTTCTCCGTCACCGTGGTGTCCGCCCTAGGCGTCTACTTTCTACATATGGATTTAAAACCAGTCTTGTACGATCTGTCTTTAAAATCCGTCGCGGTGGATGATGCTGTAGCAACCCTCTCACTCGTGATAATTGCCGGAACAGTAATCAACATTATTGCAGTAGCTGTGTTGTCCGGGGTTTTAACCCACTTGGTTCTCTCTCTTAAGACTCCCCCTGCTCCTGCTAAGCGTGTTGAGACGGGAGCTGGAGAAACCGGGAGGGGAAGGATCCCGCCTTTAGGAACCCCGCCTCTCTGTCCGAACTGCGGCTCTAAACTCGTTTGGAAGCCTGAGGAGTCCAAGTATTACTGTGAGAAGTGTCAGATTTACCCTGAGGAGGTCTACCTCAGTATTTAACGAAGTTGTTCAACAACCAGTATATTATAAGCGCGCTCAAAACTATGAGGAGAACTATGCCTATTTTCCTAAGTCTGCCCAACTCTTCTCTTTTAGATAAGTAATAAGAGTCTACGAGGACGTAAGCATTCAAGTAGGCAAGTATTGCTACTACCGCAATGAAAGGAATCAATGTAGCCAATGGGGGCAGTTCTATCGGAAACCCGCTTGAACTCTTGACGCCAAACCTGTTTAGAATAAAAGTTATTTTCGAAGGGCCTCGAGGAATAGTTATCTGCGGCTGGAGAATCACGAGAATGCCGTTTGAGAAAGTATAGTATTCTGAAGAAACCTGCCTATAGTAAGTGTAGTTTCCTGTTAAGATGCCGTAGATTATTTTCAGACTAGTGTTTGAGTTGAATGTTACCGTGAGGTTTGTAACTGGAGACTGAGGTATGAGCTGCACAATCGAGGCGCGTCCTGTTAAAATAGGTATGTTGAGACTACTGTTCGTCAACACTAGGAGGGAAAAGTCTTTCGTCTCCGATCCTTTAACGTATACTTGAATATTCTCCGCCGGAGGGCTAAACGTTACTATGAATATGTCTCCTTCAAGAATATTAACCCTGGGGAAATCGTATTCCGCTGTTTCACCTTTCCCCGGGACTGAGACTAATATGTGTGCGAGTAGTATCCAGACTAGCAGTGTTAGTGGAGTCTTCCTTAACCCTCTCGTGGTGTGGAAACGCTGCATTTATTCTCTCCATGTATGGGAGTTTAATAACCATGTATAAAGCTTTATACCTATGTGCCATAATGTTTCTCCAGAGGAATGTTTTCAAGCGAGTTCGAAGAAGACAGGGAGTTCGAGGAAGAATGGTGGTATAAGAAGCCGCTTCTAAGACTATTATTCTCCCCGCTTCTTAACCTTTTCTCCTGGAGGTACAGGATGTGGAGGTTTCTCCGCCTCCCTCCGGAGAAGAGGAGGAAAATAGTCGAGAAAAAAGCTAGAAAGATTAGGAAAAACCCTATGTTTCCAAGGGTTTCCAAGGAGGATATGGTGGGTAGGGATGAGGAGCTGTTCAAAGTCTTAGTCAGTATCCACTACCATGTTTTAAGAGACCCTGAGATAAGGAGGACTTTCAAAGCAGCACCGCCGCCTAAACTGTTCATTGTAAAGGGTTCAAGCGGCTCTGGTAAAACCTTCTTCGCGGAGGTTGTTCAAAGGGAGGGTTTTGAAAAAGGTTTGGAGTATGGTTTGCTCGTGAACCTTGCAAAGCTTAAGCCTGAACAGGTTTACTCCATGTGGTATGGTCAGAGTGCGCAGAGGCTCAGCGAGTTCTTCAACAACGTGTTTTACAATCCGAGTATAGTTTTGATAGATGAGTTCCAAGCTTTCGCGAAAAAGTTCAGCTCCACAACGGAGGTGGGGATGGAGGAGACGAGGGTTCAAACAGTTCTCCTTGAAAAGTTTGACGAGCTTCAGAGAAAGGATTACCGTACTGTGGTGATGGTTTCAACAACCGAGTATGAGTCGCTGGTGGATACTCTTCGCAGAAGGGGGGTTGCTGGAACAATAGATCTCGATGAAAACATGTCTAGACAGATGCTTCTTAAAATAGTTGAGAAACAATGTAAGGTTCACGGCGTAAGGCTTCCGCCGCAAGACATTCTCACGGTGATAGAGGATAGTTTAAGGTCTTTCGAAACACAGGCTATAACCCCTGCAGACATAGTTAACGCTTTCCAACTGGTTATTAGCAACAGGGCTGCCCCGTTTCAGAAGAAGCTTATCAATAGGCTTCTCCATGGGGGTGAGCCGGGGAGCCAGATTAACCCTGGTGAGCTTGTTACGCTTAACGATTTCAGGGAGGCTGCTTCAAAGGTTAAGGCTTACTCGGTAAGCACTAGGACTGAAGCCGCTAAGAAATCCGTGGTTAAGCTTAGGCCGAAAGAGCGGTATGAAGATGTTGGAGGGCTTAAAGGCGTTAGGGAGGAAATTATCAAAGAGATTTCTTTATCGTTAAACCCTGAGTTAGCGAGCAAGGCCAGGTATATTCCTCCGAAAGGCTTTCTTTTCCACGGTCCGCCGGGAACCGGGAAAACTCTTCTAGCAAGAGCCATAGCCGGGGAGAACAATGTCTGGTTCTATCTTGTCAACGGGCCCTCAATAATCCAAGGGATGTATGGTGATCCTGAGAAAACGATAAGGGATATTTTCGAGGACGCGAGGAGGAATGCTCCAGCCATAGTCTTCTTCGACGAGATAGATTCTGTTGCACCTGGACGTGGAACGCATGACCCGGTCTTAGACAGGGTTACGAGCCAGCTTTTAACGGAGCTGGATGGCTTCATACCTCTTTCAGGCGTTGTGGTTATAGCCAGCACGAATAGGCTCGACGTTCTAGACAGGGCTTTACTGGAAAGGTTTACACGCGTATTCGAATTCAACTATCCTAGAAACGATGAGGAGAGGAGGGAGATTATAAGAATCCATTTGAAAAAGTATCTGGATGTCCTTAGCCCTGAGGCTACGGTGGACAATGTGCTGGAGATACTTAGGAAGAAGGCTTTAAGCCCGAGGAGGATTGCTGACGTGATTAACGAGGCTAACAGGCTTAGGGTTAAGGAGCTGGATGCTGCGAGGCAGCTTGTGAAAACGGTTGACGAGGGTCGTCCAGTTGAAGAAATAAGGAAAATATACGCTAAGGATCTGGAGAGGCTTTCCAGGATACTTGGGGTAGACCAGGCCTCCGGGAGCTTCATAGACAGCCTCAGACTGGTTTCACCTTCAAACTACCCACTCCGGCCTATTCACTTTCAAGAAGCGCTGGAAACCCTTTCAGAGGAGGAGTCGGTTAGCGAGGCTCGCACAATGATTGATAAGAGCGTAAGGGTTGAAAGCCCTGAGATTGGTAAAACCTATGGTCTTGTCGCCATAGGTGCTGCTGGCGAACAGAGCGGGTTCGTGAGCGTCGTAGAGGTTGTCACTAACCCGAAGGGGAAGGGGGTTGTGAAAGTTGTTGGAAGTGAGTATGGTGAAAGCATTCAGGCTAGTGCTGAGGATGCCTTCATATATGTAAACAGCATCTCTGAATGGAGGTTTAAGAATCACGATGTTTTCGTGGAGCTAGTCACGCCAGCGAAGGGCATGGAGAAGCTTCAGCTCCGCTCCGGCCTCTCTTATCCTCCTGTTTCCGGCCCCTCAGCCGGGTTAGCTATAGGTGTAGCGATGATATCTGCCTTCACAGGTATTGAGGTTGATCCAACAGTCATAATGACGGGTGCAATAACGGCTAAGGGTGAGGTTTGGCCTGTCGGAGGACTGGATCACAGGGGTATGGGTAAGATAGATGCGGCTTTAGCGGACAGGTTTGCGAAGAAGCTTCTCGTCCCCGTGTTCAACTACGAGTCGATGAAGAACCTTAAGATAATTGAGCTCTTAGAGTCTAAAGGCATTGTTGTCGAGCCTGTTTCAAGCCTTTTAGACGCTGCTGTGAAATCGCTGGTAGGGGTTAACTCAAAAGAAGAGTTACTGCTGCACTTGAACAATGAGGTTCAGGACAGAAGGCTTTTGGAAAAGCTTAATGTTTAAAAAGCTTTTATCGACACGAGCTCCACAATATCCTTAATGTTTTCAAGTATTTTCACAAGGCTGTTGAAGACTTTAACTAGGCTGGTGGCGTATGGCCGGTAATCCTGCTTCTCCTCAAGGCTTAAAAGCATCTCTTCGACTTCCGCATGCTTCTCCATTATTTCGCTCATAACGCCGGCGTTAAACGTGTTGAAGAGCCCTATCGCTTTAGTATGCATATCGCTCAGTGTTTCGCCTATGCTGCTCAACCCGGTTAAGCTTATTTTTTTAACCTTGCCATGCATCTTCACAACCTCCCTGGATATTTGGACACATTGGTCTGCAGAGTCCTCAACGTATTTCACAAGCATCCTGAGATCCATCAGATTCAGAAAGTCCATCCCCATCTTAGCCGGAAGCTCAGGATTCCTGAGGGCAGACCTGATCACCCTGACGAATATAAAGTATTGCCTGTCAACCTCCTCATCTCTTTCAATAACCCTTTCCGCAAGTTCCCTATCCATCTTCACCAGCGCTTTAACACAGTCAGACATCATGCTTGCAGCAAGAGCACTCTGCCTCCTCAAGAGTTTCTCAGGAGTAATCATCTCCGGATCGAGTAGGACTCTAACCTCTATCTGGCTTGAAGTCTCCTCCGATATTTCTGCTCCAGGGAGTCTCCTAACTATCTTACGTACTTCTGATATTTCAGCTGTTGAGAACTCTTCCCCGCTCCTGATGATTATCGTGTTGTAGCCGAGTAGATAGCATCCGAGCAGGACGTGCTGCGGCTTCAAACCCTGACGGGAAAGGTCTATTTTAACAACCTCCTCCAAAAGCCTACCGCCTCCTTCAGGTATTATCGTGAGAGAACCATCCTTGTTACTGACCATGGTTATAATTGTTCCAGTATCTATCTTGCTCTGCCTAACCCAGGTTTTTGGAAGAGTCACGAGGAATGAGCCTGACCCCGCTCTTAAGACTCTTCTTTTCCAGACCAACGTTAAGTATTTACTGAAAAGAGAAAATATATACTTTTTGAATTTTTATGCATGATATATAAAATCAATACGGTAGATTTATACAAGGCTTAATGAAACCGTGGAAACAATGGTCTCGCGAAACAGTGTTCAAACATCCTTGGCGAGAAGAGTCGTGGCGACAGGTCTTTGCGCTGCGCTCTACACGGTGGTAGGAATCGCAACCTTCCTAGGGGTCTTTACGCCTGTTGTAGGCGTGGTGAGGTTCTGGCCATCGGTATTCGTGCCAGCAGTCTTTTCAATGCTTTTCGGCCCTTTAACAGGAGGAATGGGTGCAGCAATAGGGATCTTTCTGAGCGACCTGTATGTGTTCTACACTACTGGACAGACGAATCCCCTTCTAAGCCTTATCGCTGGAGTACCCTCCAACTTTCTCGGGTTCTACATTATAGGTAGGATAGGCAGGTCTAGAGCGAACTGGAACGGCTTAAAGACAATTATACCTTTAATGTTTCTTGCAATAGCGGCCTTCGGTCCTCTTCTATACTTTGAATACATGGTTTCGATGGAGATGGTTGAAAACGGTACGGGATGGGTTTCAATTTTTCTTCTGATCCTCGGGATTATCGTGCTCACACTGGGTCTTGCCGCAAGCAGGATTAGAAAGGATTATCTGAATTACTATGTGGGCGGGACACTGGGTCTCCTCACGGGCGCTGCTTGGATAGGCTTAGGCATATGGTTTTACAGCCAGCTTTTCGGGCTCCCGCTTTCAGGAGTCAGGGCGGACCTTGCCCTAGCTTTCTATTTCTTCCTATGGGTTTTCGGAACAGAAATCCCATTCATACTGGTAGTGCCTCCAGTACTAGACTTGATGTACAAGGCCTACCCTTTTCTTAAGCCTGCTAGATGATAAACAGGTTGCTGTAAAAGGTTAAAACTGTCTTCACACTGTTAGTATAAGGTTGAGGATCGCTGTTGGAATAGATATCGGAGGTTCGACGACGAAGGCCGTTGCCTTGAAAGGCAAGGAGGTTCTCGGCGTTAGCGAAATGCCGTCTTCAGATCCACTCGCCACCTCCATAGGGCTCCTCGGGAAGCTTATAGTTATGATGGGCTGCTCCCTGAAGGATGTTGGAGTGTTAGCGATAGCTGGCGGCAGGAGCAGTCAGCTTCCAGACAGCATTCTCGGACTGAAGGTGGTTAAGGTTAACGAGATCATCGCCGCGGGCACGGGTGGGATAGTCTTAACCGGGTTGAATGAAGCCCTGGTTGTAAGCATGGGTACTGGCACGGCCCTGATAGAGGTTAGGGAAAACGGGAAAAGGATAAGACATGTCGGCGGAACCGGCGTCGGCGGGGGTACTCTGCTTGGGCTGGCGAGGAAGATGCTGGGGATCTCGAGCGTAAGCATTCTAGTGGAGATGGCTGAGAAGGGAGACTCTAGAAAAGTCGACCTGACTGTAGGAGACATAGTTGGCAACGGGATAGGTATACTCTCTCCTGAGATGACTGCCTCCAACCTGGGAAGGGTTGGAGACACTTCCAGCCCTGAGGACCTGGCTGCTGGAATAGCTAACCTGGTTGGGGAAGTAGTGGCTTCAGTCACGTTTCTAGCTGCCTCTAAGCTTCAGCTCGAGGATAAAGTTATCCTAGTCGGGAGGGTTGCGAAACTGCCGCCAGTCCTGAAAAGTATTCAGAAGGCTCTTTCAAGCTTCGGAGTCCAACCCATAGTGCCTAAGCTGCCTGAGTATGCTGTAGCCGTAGGAGCAGGCTACAGGGTTTCAACGGAGGATGATCCTAATGCCAGCCTTATCCGGTAGAAGAATGGTTGAGATGGGTGTTGTAGAGGGTTTAAGAAGCGTTGAGGAGCAGGTTCAGCCAGCCGGCGTTGACCTTACGCTGGAGAAAATAGAGGTTCTCGTTGAAACAGGCGAGATAAGTGCTGAACCAAGGTTCCCAAAGGGTCTTAACATACTTCCGAACAGTGGTTTCTACGAGCTGCCGCAGGGAAGCTATAGGGTGACTTATCATGAGATCGTAAATATTCCGGCAGGATACTTGGGTCTTCTCCTTCCAAGGTCAAGTCTTCTCAGGAATGGTGCAACCATTTATACTGCTGTCTGGGATCCGGGTTACAGGGGTAGAGGTATGGGGCTGATGGTTGTGTTCAACAGACAGGGCATTAGGATTACGGAAGAGGCGAGGGTTGCTCAACTCATACTGTTAAGCCTGGAGGATTCTTCGCAGCTCTACAGGGGGAGATTCATGTTTGAAAACATAAGCGTGTCTGAGAGGCCTGGAGTATACTAGAGTTAGGCTGGAGACATAATAAGTTTTTATACTGGTGTTTTTCAAACCTATGGGATCCTCGCTTGGTTAAGAAGGTTGTCGTGATCAGGGGCGACGGCACTGGTCCAGAGCTGACTGAGGCAGCTATGAAAGTTATGGACGCAATCGGGGCGACGGAACGCTTAGAGTTCCTCGTTAGGGACGCTGGGTCAGAATGGTGGCAGCAGCACGGTGGACCAACCTATTTCCCGGAGGAAACATGGGAAGCCCTCAGGGAGAGCGATGCTTGCTACAAGGCGCCGGTTACAACACTGCCGGACCCGCATACTCCTAAGAGTGTTGCAGTCACCATAAGGCAGGCCTTCAACCTTTACGCTAACGTGAGGCCGATTAAAACCTTCAGGGGGCGAGAGGGGCCACTCGGCCCAGTAGACATGCTTTTCGTCAGGGAAGGCACTGAAGGGCTCTACGCGGGCATTGAGTTCATGGTTTCAGACGACATAGGGATAGCTTTAAGAAAAATATCTAGAACTGCCTCAGAGAAGGTTGCTAGATTCGCTTTCGAACAGGCTAAGGCGAGGGGATGGAGGAAAGTCATAGTCATTAATAAGGCTAACATACTGAAGCTTACCGACGGAGGTATCTTCATTCCTGCAGTAATGAGGATTGGTGGAGAATACCCTGGAATAGAAGTTGAAAACTATTTCGTAGACAATTTTGCCCAGCAATTGATTAAGAACCCACAGAGGTTCAACCAGAACGTTATCTTGGGCACAAACCTTTTCATGGATATTCTAACCGAAGAGGCTTCAGCACTAATCGGGAACATAGGGCTAGTATACTCAGCCAACTTCGGAGACGATTACGCGATGTTTGAGCCAGCGCACGGGAGCGCGCCAAAGTACAAGGGGTTGAACAAGGTTAACCCTACTGCAATGATCCTTGCAGGAGCATGGATGCTCGACTACCTTGGAGAGAAAGACCTTTCCAAAGCGGTTTTCGAAGCAACCGAGGAGGTCATAGCTGAAAACAGGATTGTAACATACGACCTCGGAGGCTCAGCCACAACGCAGCAGATGGCTGAGGAAATAGCCAGAAAGTCTGTGGAAAAACTTAGGAAATAGGACACTAACTTTCTATGCGACTCGGGCTTGTAAATCTATTGGTTAGTTATTGTCAATTAAAATAAGATTTCAGCTAAAAATATATACTAAATTTTTCCGTCCTAAACCCGTTTTTCTCCCCCGTTTCTTGCTCCATACCTTAAGAAGGCTTTTCTGCGAACTATTGTCCAGTATAAGTAGTAAACGATCCACATGGAGGATAGTGCTAGAACAATTAGGAAACGTGTGCTGAAAGAGAAGCTTAAGTATGTCCAGATATTCACTAAGACGAAGGCAATCAGGTTGAAATAGAAGGCTCGGGCGTACCAACCATGCTTCTCCAAGCTTCTAACGGCTTCAAGCGCAGCATAACCCGTGTTGTTTAACACATACCGGCTTTCTGAATCTTTATCCAACAGGTTTCTCATCTTATTCAAATGGAAGGAAAGTTCCCCGCTGCTTTCAATTCCAAGAGTCTTCTTAAGCTCGCTGAAACCCATCGGAGATTTGGCGAGAAGCTTTAAAATCTTTATGCGCAGAGGGTGAGAAACGGATTCGAAAACCTCGTTTGAATTCGTATTTGCCATGATTACTTAGCTTAGGAATATCGTATTTATTTCTTGCTTCCTCGACTAGTGGTCAAGGAGCATTGACTCTAATTTTCAAGCAGGTTTTTAAGGCATATTTAGGCTTTAAGGCTTTTCCTGTATGCAGCAAGCCCTCCTGCCTTCATCATGTTCATTATGAATTCCGGGTATGGTGAGAATTTCAGCTCAACGCCCGTAGTTTCGTTCCTAACAACTCCTTTCTCGAAGTCTATGAGGGCTATATCCCCCTGTTTAAAATTTTTATTAACGTCTTTAACTTCTACGACGGGGAGCCCAACATTTATCGCGTTTCTGAAGAATATTCTGGCGAAGGAGCATGCTACTATGGCTGATATCCCTGCCTCCTTAATTACTCTCGGGGCATGCTCTCTACTGGAACCCATTCCAAAATTTCTGCCGGCTATAATGATGTCCCCCTTAGATATTTTTGAAGCCAGCGTGGGGTCAAGGTCTTCGAAAACATGTTTCGCAAGCTCCTTGAAGTCTCCAGTCCTAAACTTGTATTTCGCAGGTATTATCACATCAGTATTGATATGGTCTCCGAGGACCCAGACCCTCCCTTTCAAGATCATTCTCTCACCCTCCTCCCAAAAGCTTTCTAGGGTCTGTTATGACTCCTTCTACGGCTGAAGCCGCTGCAGTAGCTGGGCTCGCCAAGTATATGCTTGACTCAGGGTTGCCCATTCTACCCCTGAAATTCCTGTTGGATGTTGAGACAGCAACTTCCCCTGAGCCAAGTATTCCGAAATGCACTCCTAAGCATGGTCCACACGTGCTGTGAGTCACTGTGCACCCTGCTGAAACAAGCTTGTCTATAATGCTTTTCTTGAGAAGGTTTAGAAACACTTTCCTAGAGGCCGGTATCGCTATGCATCTAACTCCTTTCTTTACACCCTTCTTCGAAAGTATTTTAGCAGCTATTTCAAAATCTTCTTCTCTACCATTCGTGCATGAGCCAATGAAGACTTGGTTGACCTCTAGTCCTTCAAGCTCCTTAACTGGTTTAACATTGTCAACGTTATGGGGTGCCGCCACTACTGGCTCAAGCTCGTCAAGCTTGTAGTTGAGGCTTATGGCGTATTCAGCATTTTCATCAGGCTTGAAGATACTCTTGTCTCTTAAACCGCTCGTATCCACATGCCTTGCAGTAACCTCGTCTAACGGGAAGATGCCGTTCTTAGCCCCCATTTCAACAACCATGTTGCAAACAGTCATTCTGCTCGGCATTGAAAGCGTTTTCACCCCGTCACCTTGGAATTCAACGCTCATGTAGGTGGCTCCGTCAGCACCCATGTCTCCTATTATCCTCAGGATAAGGTCTTTAGACATAACGCCCGGGCTCAATCTCCCGGTTAAAGAGACTTTCATGGCCTCCGGGATCTTGAACCATAGCTTCCCCGAGGTCATTACTTCAGCGAAGTCTGTCGAACCTATTCCTGTCGCGAAAAGACTGAAAGCTCCCAGCGTGACGGTATGAGAATCCGCTCCCACTATCATCATTCCCGGTTTCAGAGCCTCGTTCTCAGGTATTACTTGGTGGCATATTCCTTCTCCAACATCATAAACTTTGATGCTATTCTCCCTTGCGAAGCCTCTGAGCTTAAGTTGTAGGTTTGAAGCACCCTCATTGGGACTTGGTGAAGCATGGTCTATGACGAACCTTATTCTGGAGTGGTCCAGCACCCTGCTGGAGCCTAATTCACGGAAAGCGTCTATGGCGAGCGGGCCGGTACCGTCATGAGCATAAGCAAGATCGATGTCTACAACTACTATTTCCCCAGGCTTTACCGTTTTCCCAAGCTTGTTTCTGAATAGTTTCTGAACCAGTGTTTCACCCAATTCTCAGCCTTTCCATAAGTGCTCCATATATAAAATTTAACCTAGCGGTTTCCTGATTCCACCGTGTATTCGTGACGAATAGCGCGCGCAGCTGAATTCTGGCTGTTTGTAATATTGACTGCCACTTCCATCCCTAATCTTAATGGGGGAACATTTTTATAAACGCTGTAACGGCATTTTATTTTTAACCCTTTAACTCTATTATTTCTGCTCTATGCTTCATGGAATCGTATAGCCCTACTGTCGGCCTGTTCGTTAAGTAGCCGCATGCTTCACCTGGATTAACCCAGAGCGTATTTCCAATGCTTCTCACATGCGGCTCATGCGTGTGACCGGAGACGATGAGGTCAAACATTCCTCGGCTAGCTATATCCTCGATAAGTCTCGTGTCTTCGCCATGGAGAACAAGAATCTTCTTTCCATCCAACTCTAGCATCGCGGCCGGCCAGTAGAACTGAGCACCTATTTCAGAAAAAGCTCTTTGAAGATTACCTCTATCGCCATCGTTATTCCCATATACAAGTATGAGCCTCGACCTGCAGTCCTTAAACTTCCTAGCGGTGAACGGGCTTATAACATCCCCCGCGTGAAGCACGATGCTCGCCTTCTTATCGTTGAAGAAAGCCACTGCTCTCTCGATCATCGTCAAGTGATCATGCGTATCGCTTATCAAACCTATCAGCATAAGGGAAAACCAGACGGATGCTTGATTTAACCTTTTTCATAAAAAACTAGCGCGCTAGACCTTATGGAGATACTTGCTTAAAACCTTTGAAGTAATATCGATGATTCTGGTTTTAAGCATTATTCTATCTTCTTGCCTGTTATCAGGGTTTCTGTTTTCAAAACTCCCTTAGCCTTTCTAAAACTGTTAACAATATTGTCAAGCTCCTTCAGACTTGAAACCCTGTCAACCATGGCCATGTAATCGAAGGATGAGCCCCATATTTCAACTATCTCTCTAACCCCTTTGTCTCTCGCAAGCAGCTTCCTGCAGAAATCCTCGAAATCCTTGTCCCCCATGCTCTCAACATCTATCAGTATTTGCGCTGAAATGCTCTCCGGAAGAGTTATTCTAGCTACTCCAGTTCTGTTCAACACTTCAGCTATAATTATGTTCTCCATGGCTGAGGCTCCTCTACCGTGCAGAAGATATGCTGACTTAACTCTATCCCTTATCTCTTCGAACACGCTCTCCTCAAGCTTCTCGATTTCAACACCCCTCTTCTTCAAGGCTGCCTTAACACCCTCGCTTCCAACCATGGGTCCAAGGGCGAAGCTGCTCTCCCTGCCCACAATGCTCGCGTCAAAAGGCTGGTATGTTAATGGGTCTCTGAAAGCAGCTTTCTGATGGGTGCCTGCAGTATGCGTGAAAACGTTTTTCCCAGAAACAGGATTGTTCGGAGGTATGTTGATCCCCGAAACTTTCTCCACGTATTCTGCAAGTCTCATCAGGCTGGCCAAGTCATACTCATATCCGTATCTGATTTTCATCCATGTAGCTAGGATGAGCGTGTCCGGTATCCCTGCTCGTTCTCCAAGCCAGTTCATGGATCCGTGGAGTATCGTCGCCCCGCTCATCCAGGCTTCTATGGTGTTCGCAAGAGCCATACCCATGTCGTTGTGAAAATGAGCCTCTATTAGGCTATGGTTGTTTCTATTCTTTATAAGCCTGTTTATCTCTCCGTAAACCCTTCTAACATCGGTAGGCGAGGCTCCTCCTGAAGTATCAGGTAGACTAATGGAGTCAGCACCCGCCTCAATAGCTTTCTCAACAACCTGTTTGAGGAATACTGGGTCTGCTCTGAAAGCATCCTCAGCCGTATACCTTACTCTGTAACCCTTGCTCTTCGCATACTTGATGGCTTTCGGAACCTGTGTAAGAACGAACCCTCTCTTGTCGACTATTTTTTCAAACTTCGCTTCCAGATGCCTGTCGGCAGGGGATAGGTAGAGAGCAACCCAGTCAACACCGTCTGGAACAGTATCAACATCCGATTCTAAAGCTCTACAATGAGCTGCTTTAAGGGCTCTCGTCTCAATCCGGCTCAGCTCAGACACGATTCTTCTCTCACCCTCGCCAGTATAGGGGGACCCTATTTCAATAAGATCTATACCAGACTTGTCGAGCTCCCTCATTATCGTGACTCTCTCCTCAAGCGTGAAGTATACTCCGGGAGTCTGGAGACCCTCTCTCAACGTGGTGTCTAGAAGCATCGGCTTCTCTAAGCGCTGCATACGGGGCCTAGAGTCTGAAGGGTTTTAAAAAGCTTGCCAGTCTAATAGGTGACTACTCTAGACGTCTTGTCCAGGGTCTTAACAAGTCCGACTATTTTCTCAACCAGCATACTGGACTCTTCTATCCATTTGAAAACCCTGATTAAAACAGTGGCCTCAAAGGGTTGGAGAAGTATTAGGCATAGGAACGCGTTGCCGTAGGAAACCAGGTACTCGTACCCATGCATTCTCACGTGGAAACCGTTTATTCTTAGTAGGGAGGCGAGCCTAAGCCTGGTCTCCGGGAAGATGAACGGCGACCTGTTTACACTATGATTCATGGTTCAACCCCTTAGAAATGGCTTTATTTTCTCCACTATCATGCATGCTCTACAGACTTCTCGCGCCGCAGGGTTTCCGCAGACTCTGCAGTGCCCCAGGCTGCGGGACGAGTATTCCCTCTTTAAAAGTGGAAGCATCTTGAGGAAATTGTTTACGAGGCCATGCTTAACCCCGGGAACGGTTGAGTCAAGCCTGTTCAGAAAATCCCTTATCTCAAGCCTGTAGTTTTCAACATGGTAGGGGCATTCAACAAAGTCTACTTCAATACCGGTTAGGAGCGCGTAAATAGTGTCCTCTTTCTCCGTGCAGAAGTAGAATGGTTTAACCCTCTGGACGAAGCCCTCGTCTTCAACAATACCCGTCTTAGGGCCGAGCCTAGCTAGGAGCGACGGATTCCCCCTGAGATAGTTCATGAGGATTGTCTGAGCCTCATCGTCCAGATTGTGGCCAGTCGCAACCTTAGAGAAGCCGAGCCTCCTCGCATGAGTGTTTATCAGGCTCCTCCTGAGGACTCCGCAAATATAGCACGGCTTTATTTTAAGCCTGTTCTCCCTGGATATTTTAACAGCCTCGTCTAGTGTGAAGCCATACTGCTCCTTGAACGAGTATGTATGCAGAGGTATATTGTTCTCCCTGCAGAATTCAACCAGCCCTTTAAGCTTCACATCCCTGTAGCCGCTTATACCCTCGTCGATAGCTATCGCAGCGATGTTTTCACGCTTATTCCTCATAAGCCTCCAGAGGAGGCTTAGCAGGGCTGTGCTGTCCTTCCCTCCTGAGCAGGCTACGAGGACTCTTTCCCCGTATTCGATTAAGCCATGCTTCTTAATTGTCCGTATTACTTTCGTCTCAAAATACTTTTTAAAATGCTTGCTGCAGAGCCCTCTCCCGCTTAAAGAAATGTAGACAGCCTTTTTCTCACAGTCTTCACAGACCATGCTTCAACCGCCTGAGACAACGCTTAGGAGCTTAACCTCGTCCCCTTCTCTCAGAAGCTCCTTCTCAGTGACTATGAGCCCGTTCCTAACCGGGACCACTTCGGAAGCGCTTATCCTCAGTATCTTAAGGAGGTCTTCAATCCTGCTGTCCTCCTCTAAGTCTATGATCCTGGTTTCGCGAAGCCTCTGTATGAACACTTTCACTCTCATTCAGTTTACGCCGGCTACGTTGTTGGCTTAAAGGCTGCATTTAAACCTAAAACCTTTTAAAACCGACGCTAAAACCCTGCTTGCCCTGAAAACGTTTTCAACAGGCTCAGGAAGCTGTAGTTAAAACAGGGATTGGCTGTCCCCCGGGGGGAAACGCTTTTCACACTATAGTTCGAGCCTCATCAATGGATACTCCGGGTCATCCCTGTGAATCTTAAACCCGTTTTTCAGGTAAAACTCCACCGGCCCAGACGGGTTGTTAGGATTATTCTTTCTAGCGAAGGTTTCAACAGCCTTGACTCCTCTCTTTCTCAAGTCTTCAATCACGCTCTGCAAAAGCTGTTTTCCGAGCCCACGCCCCCTGTATTCCTTCTGAGCGATGAAAAGGCATGAGATCAACACCGCGTCCCCACTGGGCGGTCCAGACGAATATTCGGCTGAAAGCGGAAGCATTCCTGGGGGAGCATACTGCGCGTAGCCTACGGGCTTCCCGTCTACATAAACTATCTTTCCACATTCGCCAAACGCTTTTCTCACTCTTCTCAGCCAGTTAAGCTTCCTAGCCAGCATGTCTTCCCTGCTTCCCCTAGAAGGGTCTGAACACTCTTCCGGAAGCTCCCAGTATAGACAGTACTTGCAGCTGAAAGGATGCTCCCCCCATTCTGGGGCTTCAACAAGATTCTTATCCGTGAGGCTGACAATCTCGACGCGCATTTACAGCTCAATACATGTTTACCATGCTCTTATTCCTTCCTGTTCCTCGTAAGCGCTCTATTAAGGCAAAGTTAGTGAAAAACGTTATTAACCCGCCTGTCTGTACATATAGTGCTGGTTGCTGACGAGGGTTCTTAAGACGGATAAGCATCGTCCCTCCAAGAGGGTGCTTCAGGAGGCGGCGGCGATCCTGAAGTCAGGCGGGCTCGTGGCTTTCCCCACTGAGACAGTATACGGCCTGGGGGCTGACGCTTTCAACGAGGATGCTGTCCTAAAAATATTTGCTGCCAAGAAAAGACCCCCGGACAATCCTGTTATAGTACATATCTCCAGCATGGGGATGCTTGACGAGGTTTCAACCAGCGTCCCTCAGAAGGCTGAGAAACTGGTTAGGGAGCTCTGGCCCGGCCCGTTGACCATAGTTGTTCCAAGGTCTCGGAAGGTTCCTCCCGCCGTGTCGGCGGGTCTGGAAACGGTTGCTGTAAGAATGCCTGCTCACAACGTTGCCCTAGGGTTGATCAGCCGCCTAGGCTCCCCGATAGCTGCCCCCAGCGCTAATCTTTCAGGCAGGCCTAGTCCGACTAACGCTAGAGACGTGTATGAGGATTTAAACGGCTCGATAGACATGATAATTGACGCTGGCGAAACATTCATAGGGGTTGAATCGACTGTCATCCAAGTGTCTGAGGACAGGTGTGTCATACTCAGGCCTGGCCCGATTCCTCTCGATATCCTAAGAAAATACCTTGGCGATGTTGAAGTGCATCCTTCCATATTGTCCGGTGTCCTCGAAGGAGTTCCTGCTTCTCCCGGCATGAAGTATAGGCATTATGCTCCAAGAGCGGATATGATTGTTGTGGAAGGAGACGATTATGAGAGGAAGATTGAAAAAATAATTGAAACCGTCGAGGAATACCTTAAATCAGGTTTAAAAGTGGGATGCATGGTTTCAGAGGAGACTGCCAGACGATTGCCTAGGGGAATCATAGTGGAAGTGCTGGCCCCAAGGAATAGGCTTGACCTTGTGGCGAGAAGAATCTACTCGGCGCTGAGGAGCCTTGACAGGATGAACCCGGACATTATAATTGCTGAAGGCTTTCCTGAAGAAGGCATAGGCATGGCTATACAGAACAGGCTTAGGAAAGCAGCTGGCTACCGCGTGTTGAAAGCCTAGTCTACGTCACTTGGGATCCGTCTGAAATCTTGCTGTCAGGGCATATCAGCGCTACCCTATTCTTGCTCTCGACTGCAGCGAGAACCATTACTTCCGAAACCTGGCCCATTATAACTGCCGGCTTAAGATTAGTCACAAAAACGTATTGTTTTCCCACCAGCTGCTCCGGAGTGTAAAATGTTCCCAGGCCTGCTACCGACTGTTTCACAATGTTCCCTCCTAAGCTTACCTGAAGCTTCAGAAGCTTTTCAGAACCCTTAACCTTCTCGGCTGAGACTATTGTTCCAACAACCATCTTAACCTTTTTGAAATCATCCATGGTTATTTCAGAGCTCATCTCGAAGTGTCGCCTCAACCCTTATTTATAAGCTTAACTTCCAGTATTCCACCTAGCACCATATGCCTGAAACCTTCTCAAAGTCTCTACTTAGGGTTGTCCAGCCTTCTATTCCAAGCTTTTAAAAAGGTATTTTTCCTTATTCAATTCTAACGCGGTGGGTTTAACGCCGTAGAACCTGCAGGAAAAGATTGTTATTAAGAGTCCGTTGAAAAGAATGCGATAACCCTGAAGGACAGGTTCATGGCTTCTCACCATCATTCTAAGATTATTGTTCTTCAGAAATCTTTCAAGAGCTTTTCCGCCGAAACAGTGGATTCCTGGTCCTCTAGGATTAGGAGAGAAATCTTCAACGTCTTCAGAAGGATCGTTCCAGAGCGTTTCAAAAACCTTCTTGTCCTCGGGTTCAAACCTTCCTTTACCCGCTTTCTCAAGCTCCTCGATCCTTTCAAGTCCCTTGGCAAGTCCTCCGTGAACCAGCATCACCCTTTCGTTAACTATCCCCGCGAGAGGCATTTCCGAGAAAACTCTCAAATATGCTTCGTAAACCTTCCCATAGTCTTTTCCAAACTTTCTGACGAGAAGATTTAGAAAACCGTATGAAAAATTCATCGAGGGTGTTTCATGATTACCCCTTAAAAGGAATATTTCGTCAGGATTATCGTTTTTCATCTGTAAGAGAAGGTTTATAACACTGTCTTGGTGCGGCCCCCTGTCAACATAGTCCCCAAGAAAAACAGCCTTGGCTTCGCCAAGCTTCGCGAGGCGTAGAGCATTTACACACGACTCAAGGTCTCCATGCAGGTCCCCGGTGACCAGGAGTTTTTCACAGTTAAGCTTTAAGACCGGGGGCTCCATGCTCAGTTTTTCAAAAGTCTCTTCACAGAGCCTAACGGTCTCATCCCTACCCATACTGCTGATCTTCTCAAGCATGTCCCTAAACACTATTCCCAGCCTCCTTACGTGTTTCGCAAGATTAATATTCTTGGCGTTTTTCAAGCTTAATGCTTTGAAAGAGGGTGGAGTAAGGCTTCGAGAAGCAGGCATGCTGCTTGTTAAGGCGCTTGCTTTAACCTTGGCGTCAGGGTTAATCGGGCTCTACAGTCCTTCCGAGCCGTACCACTATGTTAAAAACGGTCTTCCCCTCCCTTTTCTAACGCAGATTATAGACGTTAAGGCTGCAAAATATGTTGATGTTAGGCTTGACCCGTTATTCCTTTTCCTCGACGTTCTCGCTTGGGCTGGTCTTATTCTCCTGCTTGGGTTTTTCGCCAGGCTTCTTAAAAGAATGGTTTCTCCTTCTAGAGTTGAATAAAACGTATACAACCATGATCATTAGCAGGAGCATCGTTACCGTTAGAACATAAAGTGTTTCCTTGAAAAACATCATTCCTGCGAATAGGGCTACTGCGATCAAGATCATGCTTATCCATTCTGATTTCTCCCCAGGCAATGAGAATAATGCTTTGAAGGGATGATTTAAACCTATTTCTCTAGCCCGTTAACCATGTTAGTCAAGGGTTTTTGCTTCACTTCCTAAAAACTAGCGTCACGCTCTTCTTCCTTATCAGGATGATGAGGATAGCTACGCTTACTGCTAGAATGAAGGGAAGTGTTAACAGCATCATGCTTTCCCCGTGTTGCTCCACCATTTTAGAACCATCATTATAAATCAGTGTCTCAGAAATCTCTTCCTCCATACGTATGAAAATGCTGCTGTCCATAATTCTTTTCTCCGTTTTTAAATACTCTTCCACAAAATCTATGGACGAGTATTTTTCGGATTCAAGCATAAGTTCACGGGCTGAGGCTGAATACTTTATAGAAGACAACGGGTCCCGTCGGTTAGAATAGTATCCATAAGTTATGTCTACAGGGAGCCAGCCCCATGGTGGAACATATGCTTCAACCCACCCGTGCCACCCTATTCCTCTTGAAACCAGTGTTAAGTGTCCATCCCATGTTTCACCGTTAACACTGTAGAGAGATGAGATTACTCCACCAGTTTGAAGATAAGAAGGTATTCCAACTGATCTAAGCATGGTTACAAGGAGTGCAGACTGGTCGTCGCAGTCTCCCCGTCCTGTTTCTCCCGTGCTTGGCAATGTCTGATTCGGATACTGCGGGGGTCTCAACTCCTCACCCTCCGGATACTTGACTCTATCTCCTATGAACTCAACCATTTTAGAAATGATTCTAAGAATGTTCGTATCGTTACCCTTGATCTGGGCAGCAAGGTCAGCTATATGTTTAAAGCCTTCATCCCTGTATCTCCATGCTCCACTTGAAACAGTATAGTTTGCAAGCCAAACAGGTATGTCGGAGAGGCTTCCTGAGGAGTCGACTGAGATTTCCGGCAAGCATCTGGAAGATATGTTAACCATGATTATGATGGTTGCAGTAATGTTTCCACCCTGTTCAATTGCTTCTGGAAAATCCAGTTCAGCAAACAGGTTGCCGTCTTCATCTGTTAAAAACCGCTTCACACCCGGGTCGGTTTCATAAATATACGTTTTCTGGGTTGAAGTGTTTGGAAATATTAGGAATAGCCTGTCTTCAAGAGTGGGAGTATAGCTGCTTGAACCTTTGTTTACAAGGCTAATCCTAAGCCTATAGTAGTATATGTTCGGGTTTTCAGGGGCTTCAACGCTGTAGTTTAAAACGCTCAGTACAATCAGGGCTAGGAGAACAATCCTGGCGATGCTTCTTCTCATCATGTTCCCACTTCTAAGCTTCTAACATTCGCAGATGGATCAGCCTGTATTTATAATAGTTTCTCTTTATCTAAAAAATAACCGCCTTTAATATGCGCTAATTATTCTTGTTCAGGAACCCTTTCCAAGAGTTCTTCAGGCTTTTCGCTTAATTTTTAATGAGGAACAGAACGCTAGGTGAAAATGAGGGTTGCTGAGAACTATGCTTTTCTAACGCTGATTTCTCTCAACAATCTGTTTCTTCTTTCGTAAAACTTTTGAAAGACCAGTTTAGCTCCCTCCAAGTAGTCCTTCATGTTTATCCAAGGATACTTCCTCATTTTGTCTTCAATGCTTCTAGCCAGCTGAAAATACTGTTTAGCCGGCTCATCCAGGATGCACGGGTTGCTTGCTATGAAGTCCTTAACCGACTCCTCGTCAACCCTGCTGAGGCCATTCTTTAAACATTCGACGATAAGCATGTTTATACTCCCCTCTCTAAGATTGCTGAAAAGGTCTTTCATCTCGTCGCTCCACATCCAAATGTTGGTGATTGCCCACTGGTACTTCACTATTGCTTCACAAGCATCAGGCTCCTCATCCAGTATGCCTGCCTCGAAAAGGGTTAATGAAACAACTTTCTCTCCTATTCCAGCAGTCTTGCCGTGCCATGTTTCCTTCAAGTCATCGTAGAGGGAGATTATTTTATCGTATTCTCTTTTCCTGAAAAGCTCAGAGTACTCTAGGTCTTTAAGCTCATATCTGAAAACCTCCTCCCTTCCCTTGAAGTATCTGTCGGCAAACCCATCCCTATGTATTCTTCTAACCCTCTGGTTAACCAGGTTCTCAAGGTTGTCGGCTATCCTTATTTTAAACTCGTACTCCTCAGGTTTCACGAAGCCTTTCTCGTCGAAAGCCTCATCCCTAATGTCCCCAGACTTTAAGGCTATTGCGAAAGTCGTCGCTAACTCGTACATTCTCCTGTCCCTCAGGGTTTTAAGCATTGTTGAAAAGCCGGATGCACCGCCCCCCTTCTTCCAAAGCCAGTATGAAACACTGCTCCTCCAGTTGACTGGCACGCTTATCTTGAGGGCTGTTACAAAATCCGTCTTATGAGAGAGGGCTTTCTCAAGCTGGGCATAAGCCTCCTTACTGTCTATTAGCCCTTCTCGTGAAGCATTCTCGTAGAAATCTCTAATCTCCCTGCTTACGAAGGTATCGATTCTTCGGGAGACCGGTATGAGCCAGGCTAGCGACAGCTTACTCAACACTGATGTTTCGAGAAGCTTTAAAGGTTTAAAGCTTTTCCAGAACACTATAAGAACGCTTAATGCTTCAAAACAGAGGTTTTCAATATGCTTCTCGACTTGCAGCGCGGCTTATTCCACTATAAGGTCTACTCTTCTAAAATTAACCGTGTCGATAAGCCCTTTATCAGTTATCCTGAGCTCAGGAAGGACTGGAAGAGCCAGTAGGGACATCGTCATGAATGGACGGGTCATCGTGCAGCCAAGCTGTCTCCAGGCTTCTGAAAGCTTTTCAACTCTTGCTGCAACCTCTTGAACAGGCTTATCCGACATTAAGCCAGCTATGGGGAGCTCTAGAAGAGCCAGTACCCGGTTGTTTTCCACGGCTACCATTCCTCCCCCAGCCTCTGCCAGCGTGTTTCCCGCTAAAGCCATGTCGCCGTCGTTCACCCCTACTATAAGCATGTTGTGACTGTCGTGTGCTACTGTGGATGCTACGGCACCCTTCTTAAAGCCGAAGCCTTTGACGAAACCTATTCCCCTGTTGCCTGAGGCCCTGTGTCTTTCAAAAACCGCTACCTTAGCAATATCCTGAGCCGGATCCGCCTCTAGGAAACCGTTTCTCTGCCTAATACTTGCGAGCATGCTCCTCGTAATAGCCTTAGCTTCAACAACCTGTATAACCCTGACTTTGAAAGCATCCTTGTCTTGGCCAACCCTTATCTTTAAATCGTTTTCATCAAGCTTCCTGCCTAGCCTGATTGTCCTCTTAGCTTCTTCAGGATACTGGTATTCAGGTATTTCCGCCACCAGCCTACCGTTCTTCGCGACAATCCTGCCATTAGCTATCACCGTTTCGACGAGAACCCTGTTCAAGTCTTTCAGGATCAGTATGTCAGCTATCATCCCTGGTGCTAGGGCGCCTATCTCACTGTCGACCTTAAAGTGTTCCGCAGTGTTCAACGTGGCCATTTGAATGCTGGTCACAGGGTCAACGCCTTCTTCCACCGCTCTTCTAACGATGTGGTCGATATGTCCGTCTTTCAAAAGGTCGTTAGGCTCCCTGTCGTCACTAACCAGACACACTCTTCTCGCGTCAACCTTTTTCTCCGTAACCATTCTTATTACCTCCTTCAGGTCTCTCCAGGCTGATGCTTCCCTAACCATAACATGCATCCCTAGTCGTAGTTTAGCAAGCCCAGCTTCCATAGTTACAGACTCGTGGTCAGAGGATATTCCTGCTGCAATGTAAGCGTTAAGCTCTTCATTAAGGTTTCCGAAGAAATGTCCTTCCACGATTCTGCCGTTTTTCAAAGCCGCTTTAACCTCACCTATAATCTTGGGGTTTAAGGATAATACTCCAGGGTAATTCATGACTTCACCCAGTGCAATAGTGTTTCTCCATGAGAATGCTTCCTCAATCTCCTTTAAACCTATTTCGGCCCCAGCGGTTTCAAACTCTGAACCGGTCGCCGGCACACAGCTGGGGATTGAAACATAGACTTTCAAAGGCAAGCCTAATCCCTCGTCATGCATCATTCTAACCCCGTTTATCCCAAGCACGTTCGCAACCTCGTGGGGATCTATGAAAACAGTCGTCGTCCCGTGGGGTAGAACAGCTTTTGCAAACTGGGTTACTGTCAGCATAGAGCTCTCCACATGCACATGTCCGTCTAAGAACCCTGGTGCCAAGTATTTTCCGTAAGCATCGATAATCTTTGTCTCAGGCCCAATCGTATGCTTAGCATTCCCTACCAGCACTATTCTGTCGTCGACCACAGCAATATCAGTGTTTTCAACAATCTCTCCGGTGAAAACATTCACCAAAGCTCCTCTCTCGACGACGAGGCTTGCTTTACTCCTTCCAAGTGCTGCGGAAATCAGTTTCTCAACTATCTCGGGAGGCTTGACCCCGGGCTTCATCAGCATATTTCTCCAATAGGAATTATTAAGGTTTCAAATTTAAAAACTGCTTGTGCACGTTTAAACGATAGGTGTAGGAGGGTGAGCCTGGAATCTAAGCTTGAGAAAGACATTGTAGAGGCTCTTAGAAGAACCGGTAGAGCCATGGGCTTCAGCGAACTCTGCATGATCACGGGTTTGAATGAGTCGTCAGCAGCAAGCGTAGTCTCCTCCCTTTCTCAGAAAGGCTTAGTAAGGGTCTCAACCAGGGAAACCAAGTATGCTAGGTTAACCGTTGAGGGAGAATACCATTCTAGAAACGGGCTTCCTGAGAGAAGGCTTTTGAAACTCGTGCTGAGAAACGGGGGCATTATGCCTCTGGAGGAGGCTCGGAAGACTTATCCTGATGAGTCTTTCTTCACAATAGCGCTCGGCTGGCTGCGTAGAAAGGGATGGGGTTCAATCAGGGCTGTAAACGGTGTTCCTCACATAGTTGTTGAGAAAGAGCCTCCTGAAGGGGTTGACGAAACCGTTGTCAGGACATTGGCGTCAGGCCCTCTAGACATCAGCCTGCTGGATAATGATGCTGTTAGACTCCTGTCAGGAAGGGGCATAGTTAAAGTTGAGGAGAAGGTTGAGAGACTGGTCTCTCTGACTGAGGCAGGTAGACTTGTTGAGCTGAAGGTTGCAGTAACACAGTTGACTCCTGAGCTCCTGAGAACAGGGGAATGGAGAAACGTTGAGCTTAAACCGTACGATGTCACTACTGATGTTGAGCCTATATACCCTGGGAAACTACACCCGTTAACAGAATTCATCAAAGAGGTTAAGGAAATCTTTACAGAGATGGGTTTCACCGAGGCGAAGGGCCCACTGGTCGAATCATGCTTCTGGAACTTCGACGCCCTCTTCACCCCGCAGGACCATCCAGCTAGGGAGATGCAGGACACCTTCTATCTTTCACACCCATCCTCCACGGAGCTGGCTGACAGGCAGCTTGTTGAAAGAGTGAGGAAAACGCATGAAAACGGCTGGGAGACGGGTTCAACCGGATGGGGCGGGAAATGGTCTGAGGAGGCTGCGAAGAGGCTCGTGTTAAGAACACATACTACATGCGTATCAGTAAGGTACCTGTATGAGCATAGGGATCCTCCAGTTAAGGTTTTCAGCGTCGACAGGGTTTTCAGAAACGAGAGGCTCTCTTTCAAAAGCCTCGCAGAGTTCCACCAGATAGAGGGCATAATAATGGATAAGAGTGTGACCCTCAGAGACCTAAAGGGAGTTTTAACAGAATTCTATAAGAAACTCGGGTTGGAAAAGGTTCAATTCTGGCCCTCGTACTTCCCATACACTGAGCCGAGTATGAACTCCGTCGTCTACGTTCCGCAAGCCGGTAGGTGGCTTGAATTATGCGGCATGGGGATTTTCAGGCCTGAGGTTACTAAACCTCTTGGTATAGATTATCCTGTTCTGGCTTGGGGAGGGGGCTTGGAGCGCTTGCTGATGCTTAAGCTGGGAGTTAATGATATTCGTATCCTCTATCAGAACGATTTGGCCTGGTTGAGGAGGGTTAGGCTATGCCCGTGATAGAGGTTTACCCTGAGAAGCGCGCGCTATGGGAGCGTGTAATTAAGGAATGAGCAGAGATGCTATTTTTACAGAGAATCTGGTTAGGATTTATAAGGTTCTGAACACTGGTTTCTATGATCCGGGGTCCTTTTATGAGGCCTTAGGTAGCAGATTTATATACGAGGCTTTTATGTCTAGGCTTATAAAGAAAATAGAAATCCATGCGTTGAACGAAGTATCTTTCAGTATTAAGGAGGGAGAGTTCGTCTGTCTTTTAGGTTCTAATGGGTCTGGAAAAACAACTCTCATTAAGATATTGGCAGGTATTATGCCACCGAGTAGCGGAAGGGCTGAAATTATGGGTTATGATGTAGAGAAGAAGAGGGAGGAGGCTATTAAACAGGTTACCTATATTCCTTCGTTGATTGGTGCTAGTGCATGGGCACAACCGCAATTAACCGTAAGGCAGAATCTTAGTATAGCGTCTAGGCTGTTTAACTTCTCCTTTGAGGATGCCTTAAACATGGCTGAGAAGCTTGGGTTGAGAGAGGTAATGGATAGACCCCTCGGATCCTTATCTACCGGACAGCAGGCCAGGGTAGGATTATCGCTTGGAATACTTAAGAGGTCTCCAGTCTACTTGTTGGATGAGCCAACGATGGGTTTAAGTCCAGAGGCTGCAAGGTTGGTCCGGAATCATCTCCTCAATTTAAACAGGGAATTTAAAGCAACTATACTTTATGCTACTCACCATCCCTTAGAAGCTCAGGAGATGGCTAGTAGAGTTATTATTTTAGACCATGGTAGGGTGATTGCTGACGGAAAGCCTGAACTATTAATTAAGAATAGTAATGTAGAGGAATCCATAACCGTAGAAATTTATAATGTTTACTTTAATTTGAACCAATTACCAGAAATGGTTGAAGCTAACTACTTTAATATCCGACCCCTAAGACCGGAGATAGGTGAATACGAAATTATGTTGGGTGTTAGAGATAGCGATGAAGCTCTTCCTAAACTCCTTGAGGAACTTATATCTAAGGGGGCTAAGATCAGTAGGGTGAGGGTGAGAAAAGCTAACCTTGAGGATGCATTTCTATACTACGTGGGTGAAAAACATGCTTAAGCTTTCAGGCGTACGTGAAAAAATCAGAGTAAACTTAAGGCATGTTATTACGTTCTACTATGAAGAGGTATCACGTATAGTTGTTTGGTGGCTCTGGAGCATTCCTTTCCAACTCTTTCAAATACTCTTCTCACTCCTGTTATTCAAGTACTATGCATTGGCCTTTGGAGGGTCCAGCCCCCTATACGGCGGTAACTTCATAGCCTTCATAATTTCAGGCCTAATGATTAACACTTATATGGATGCCTCACTTGAAATCTATTACGCTTCTATAGGAGCCCTATACTATGGTAAAATTGGACTTGGTGGAATGCATCTATCCAGGAAGGATTACCTACAGTTAGCGGGCATATCGCCATATGCGTTTATCTTCGCTAGGATGAGCTGGCGATACTTAATGGAAACAATTATGTTCATTTTGTACTTTCTCCTTGGAATATTTTTCTTCGGCTTTAACGTCTCAGTGCAAGCAGATTTAAGCCTTGTCTTTGGCATAATCTTACTGAGTATACTAGCATGTAGCGGTATAGGCTTAATCTCAGCTTCGATGTACTGGCTCATTGGCGCTTATAGAGGTATTGAGCCTATCGTATGGTTTATAAGGGTACTCACCCCCCTCGTGGCTGGAATCTATATCCCGCAAGAAATCCTTCCAAAGGAGTTAGTGACTATCGGAAAACTGCTACCTCAAACCTATGCGGTAGACGCTATAAGGAAGGTGTTACTGAGAGGGGCGGCTTTTAACGACGTTAGGAGCAATTTAATCACGCTAGCTTTTCAGGCAGCAATACTGATACCCATTGGGATAATATCCTTAAAATACTCTTTCTCATTGGAGAGGAAAAGAGCAACAATGTACTAAGATGCATGCACTCAGCCAGCGTGCCAGAGATGCCTTCAGCGCGCGTGCTCGTGCGCTATCATTACGGCTGGCAAAGCAGTAATGACAACGATCATAGTGAATACGAGATAAACATGCAAAGCCTCAAGAGGGTGGAGTGCGCTGATTGGCATAGACATTATATACCATCCGGGAGGTCTTTCCGGCTGATAAAGTGTTACATTCCAACTATACGAGGCAGGTAGAATTTCTCCGAAAAGGAAGGTTAGAAAATATATGATTCCACCGATAAGGATAAAAACGAATCCTGATAACCATCTGGCTTCTCCCTCCCGCCATTTTAAGCCTGCATAAGTAAAAATTGTTGTAAAAAGATAAACTAACATGGTTGATATAGATATCGGCGATGTCGTTTCAACCGAATGGAATAGGAATGAGCTGGGAACCATGACAATTACAGCTCCTATGAAAGCAAAGATAAACCAACCATGTTTAGAAAGATTCTCTATAATCCGTTGGTGCTTCATTTTAATCAGCATAGTGATAATAAAGAGAATTAGTGTAGTTAATGTTAAACTTAGCTGAAAGATGAATAACCATCGTGTTATAGCCCCTGGTAAAAGCGGAATCTGTATGAATGAAACTTGAAGAAGATAGAGGCTCACGGATTTCCTTATGGAGTCTGAGACGGCAAGATATGGTGTCCTGTTCGTGCTCGACTATGACATATGGTCCTCTTCAGAGGAAGGTTTAAGCATGCCTGAAAGTGTCGGTAATTATAAGAATCCTTACATAGAGGTAACAAGGAGAGGATGAATGGAGTGACTAAGGGAACGTTTAGTATCGGATTCCTTAGAAGGTTAGTAGAGCTTCTGTCTGAGGGAAAGGTTAGATTGGAAGATTTTAAGAAGTTTGAAGAGGGGGGTTTTGTTAAATATGAAAATGAAGGACTGGTGGGTTCGCCGCCACGAGCAATCCTTGAGGCATGGATTGAGGCTAAGAAAGACAGCTCAGGCATGCTGGTCGCTTGGACTCTCTTAGGCTTTTCTTCTTATATCGAAGCCCATGAGAATGGAGCTATAGAGATATATTCACAAGGCATGGTCGATATAAATTTCCATATAAGCTTGGCCATACAACCGCTTTTCGATAGGGAACTAAAGGAAGCCGAAAAAATTGGAGACAAGAAGAAGTATGATGAGCTCGTGCAGAAATGGATAGAGAAAACCGAAGAGATCATAATGGGTCTGTCTGAGGGCAAGGATTTCGAAGAATGCATAGATATGGAGGATAAACGTTTACGCAGGACCCTAAGCCTGTTGCGGATGATAGCGCTCTACATAAAATACGTCAGGGAGATTGCTGAAAGAATCAGCGGAAAATATGGCTTTGAAGTAAAGCACTATCTGAAGCCACATGAGGATTGGGATTTCTTCTACTCAGCATTCAATTCCAGCGGCATGAGCGAGGACAAGTTGCTAGAAGAAATTAAGAAAAGAGCGGATGCTGTTAGGGAAGCTCAACGCCTCGGCGTACCTGGGATAAGCAAGCGCTATCTTAACGATTTACGTAAGAAGCTGGAGAGCGTCAAAAAACTCGAGGATTGAAGTGGGACGCGCTTATTTTTTAGTTACCTGAACTATTCCAGTAAAATTAATAATCCGCTGTTTAGATTGCTTAGAGGGTTAAGCTATGCCGGTGATAGAGGTTTACCCTGAGAGGCTGAGCAGGTTTCTCGGGATTGACGTGGGGCTGAAGCAGCTTGTCGAAGACCTACCGTGGCTTGCGACAGATATCGAGGATGTTGGTGAAGGATTCGTTAAGATAGAGTATAATCCGAACAGGCCGGATTTCTCGAGCCACGCTGGCATTGCCAGAGCGTACGCGGGTTTTCTCGAGATTGGATTGGGATATCCTGAAGCTGTTTTCTCAAGTCCGAATATAGTTTTCCACTTCGACAATAGGCTTAGAGGGATCAGGGGTGTTCTATGCTCAGCGGTGGTGAGGAATGTTGAGCTCACTGAGGAGGATTTAAAGGAGGTGATTAATGTTCAAGAGGTCCTACATCAGGGTATTGGTAGGAATAGGCGTAAGGTATCCATCGGGATACATGACTTGGACAAGATTAGGCCCCCGGTATACTATGTGGCTGCAGAGCCCGATGCGGTTTCGTTCAAGCCGCTTGGAATAGATAGAAGGATGACTTTAAACGAGGTTTTAAAAGAGGTTGACAAGGGCTTGGAATACGGTCATATTATCAAGGGTTTCGACAAGTATCCTGTGATAGTTGATTCAACCGGGGAGGTTTTATCCTTCCCGCCTATAATAAACTCTGAGCTTACCCGGTTAACCCCTGAAACCAGAAACCTCTTCATAGATGTAACTGCTCTGGACGAGTATTATGCTTCAAGAGCCCTGAACATACTTCTATACGTGTTTAAAGACATGGGTGGGAGTATTGAGGCGGTTAAGATAATCTACGACGATGGTTCTGAGAAGACTTTTCCGGATTTCAACCCTAGGATCATGAGTGTTGAGGCGAGTTACGTTAATTCTCTCCTGGGCGAGAATCTAAGTAATGCTGAGATCTACAGGAGTCTTCTGAAATGTAGGTTCTCAGTGGTGAACGAGGGGGACGTGTTCAGAGTCGGGGTTCCCCCATACAGGGTAGACATCATGCATAATGTAGACCTTGTAGAGGAGGTTGCTATAGGATATGGTCTTTGGAGGCTGACTCCAACTTATCCCGAGGCTTCCACGATAGGTTTGAAGCATCCTGAAACAGTTGTCCAAGACAAGGCTAGGCTGATCATGATAGGTTTAGGCTACACTGAGGTCTTCAACTTCCTGATTACCAACGAGGATCAGAATTACCGCATGGTTAGGAGGCCTGTCGGCGAGAGGGCTACTCTGGCAAACTCCTCCAGCCTTGAGCTCACGATGCTTAGGGACTCTCTTCTCCCAGGTTTAATTAGAAATCTTGCTTTCAACAAGCATGAGAAGTATCCCCAGAGGATTTTTGAAACCGGTCCAGTCATAAGAGTTTCTGAGGGATCTGTGGTTGCGCGAGTCTCTCTCGCAGGAGTATCCATGCATTCTTCAGCATCCTTCTCAGAGATTAAGTCCGTCGTGTCAAGCCTGCTGAACAATCTTTGTATTGAGCCAGTCCTGTTCGAGAAAGATGAAGACCCATTGTTTACACCAAGCAGGGTTGCAAAAATTGTTTTCAACAATAATCCACTAGGAGTTCTGGGAGAGGTTCATCCTGAAGTGCTGGAGCTGAACGGTTTAGAGAATCCTGCGGCCGGCTTCGAGATAGATTTAACTCCCATTGTGGAGAAATACTCTAAAATTTGAAACCGGCTTCGCTCGCGAGCTTTTTAAACTCTTCCTCAGTCAAATAGTATTTTCTGTCAACCTGAAGCAGGCTGCTTCTTACAAGTTCCACCAGCTTCTTAAGCCTCGGGTCGTCCTCATCAACATCCTGGTTTACGAGTTCCCTGAGCTTCAAAACTATCCCGTGCTTACCTGTTCTCCTTCCAATTATGATCTTCCTCGTCTGCCCCACTAACTCCGGTGGGAAAACCTCGTAGATCGCGGGTGCTATCCTTATACCCTGCAAGTGGATTCCTGACTCATGGGCGAAAGCCGAGTCTCCGACTATCGCTTTATTCGTTGGAAGATGGTAGTTTAGCGCTGTAGCTATGAAATTCGCCGTCTCTCTTAAAAGCGATAGGTTCCACTTTTGAAGACCATGGTGAATATACAGGTTGAGTATTATTTTCTCAGTTTCAGCATTACCGGATCTTTCACCTATTCCTAGGAATGTTGTGCTGACGTAAAACTTTTCATAAAGTCCTGAGGCTGCCCTTACAGCAGCCATAGTGTTCTCTACAGCATTCCCTAGGTCGTCGTGAGCATGTATCTCTAGGCTCTTCACTTTAGTCTCTTTTCTCAAAAACCTGATCTTTTCAGGTATCCCGTTTGGAAGAGGATGGTCTGGAAGAGAGCACCCAACGCCTAAAGTATCGCATATTCTATAAACCTCTGCGCCGGCTTCTGCAATGGCGTTCACAAACTTTCTTTCAAAATCCCAGTCTGCTCTCGTACTGTCCTCACCGTGTACGAAAACCTTTAAACCATGGTCTACCGCGTACTCGACTGTTTCAACCACTCTGTTCACTAGACTATAAACATGCTCTCCAGGCCATTTAGCGAAATGATAGTATGATACGGGATGGCTTATCCCTATCTGCTTCAAATCCAGCTTGAGGATTTCATCTACATCACGCTTATCAGCCCTACTCCATCCTGCGAGCACTCCTTCAAGCCCATTGTCAACCATTATTCTTATCGCATCCCTATCAGTCGGAGTATATGTCATAACCTCTATTCTCTCAACACCAATCTCGTAGAGTAGCCTGCCTATCTCAGCCAAGTCCTCAGGCACCGGTGTCGTTAATCCAGCCATCTGGAGTCCCTCTCTTAAAGTAGTGTCATCTATAATCACGTCGACATCCAGCCTTCTAGGAGGGTATAGTATTTCCTTCAGCTTCTTCCAAGCATCTGGATCATGCTTCTGCCTGCTCAGTTGAAGGAGGGTTTCAACAGCCTTCTTCCTATCCTCCTCGTTTTTCTCAAAATCTTTCTCACTAACCATTCCCATTCAGAGGCTGAGCCAATGCGGTATGCTTAAAAAGGTTTTCCCAATATTCGGACGGTGACTACAACACGCCCCAAAATAACTTTATTAAGCGGGTTTGTGAACATACAGGCAGATGGTTAGGGTTAAAGTAACTTTCATAGGAAGCGTTGAGGTTGAGGGCGAGCCGGGTGTGAGAGTGGATTTCACGTCGATAGCTCCCTCAGGTGTTTTCGACAGGTCTTCTGAGGATGTTCTGTATGCTCAGGAGATGGTTCGAGGTCTTTTAAGCAGTCTTCAGCAGGCTGGGCTCGTTCCCAGACAGGGGAGTCCCAGGCTGATCGTCTACCTTACGGAGAGCGAGTATAGGGCTCTTGGGAGTCCCCAGATTAACCAGATATATGACTTGGTGTTCGACAAGGGCATAAGGCTTGAAAAAGTATCTAAGGAAACAGGGGTTTCTCCCTAGGTTTCCAAGGGTTCGCTCTCGCCTTGACTCATAAGGTCGGGCAGCTTCTCTAGTATCGCCATGGCTTCCTTAAGGCTTTCATACTCGTTCTTGCTCTCCTCCATGGCGTAGTTCAGGGCGGTGGCTATCTTGTTATACCTTTCATCCGTAATCTCCTGTGCTGAGTACCTGATCTCATTGTTAGCTATCAGCTTCTCAATAACATCTATCTGCTGCTGAACCTCTTTCATCCTGTTTGCAAGCTTCTCCATCACTGTTTGTTTCCTAGCCTCTATCGACTTCACGTAGTTTTCAAACTCTTTCATAAGGAAATCCGCCGTTTTGTCGGATATTTTTCCGCTTTCCCTCATTGTTTTCAAAGTTTGAAGTTTTTTACGGTAAATATTTATCGTCTTAACCGCTTCTTCAAAGTCCGACTCCCAACTGAACATACGCTCTTTATTATTCAGCAATCCTATTTAACTTTTTCCAAGCAATGTCAAAAATGGTTGACAAAATACCTCTACGCCGCTTTCCACCGTAAACAGTTATTAAAAAGCGCCGCGCTACTATTCTAAGACTAGGGATGAGCAGGGTTGCCGGCAATCTGGTTGCCATATGGGTCGACAAGCATAAGCATCAGGATTGACCCTGATGATTTAGCTTGGGTCGTGCCAAGGGAACCCGTATCTGATTACTCCATGCTGGTTTCATCCTTAAAGAACACTCTGAAAGATTCTTTAAGTAATGAGGCTGATCTACTGTTGGACCCAACACTTCCTCCTGTGTTTAAGGAGAATATCACCGTGGGCTCCAGGGAGTTGTTAAGCTTCGATTTTTTAAACCCTACTTCAACGATCCCTGACTCCGTAAGGTCAGCCTGCCTTGTGAGCTGTCCACATCCTGATCCCTTAATAGGGTTTAGAGGTTTGGGTGAGAATCTTTTCCCGCTTTACCCTGAGATTTGGAGGAAGTTCACATCAGAGTTTATTGAAGCAGCTGAGACGGGTGGAAAAATCGATTTAAAACCTTTTTTAAAAGAGCTTTGCAACAATATTGACCTGAAGATCCTTATTCTCATTACACTGGCCAGCGGTCCCAGGGTTCTTTCACAAAGCCCTGTTGAAGCTTACGAGACTTTAAAAAGTGTTCAAGCAGAGTTCGCAACGTCGATTTCAACCCCCATCCAGGTTCTGGTGCTGTCGGCTGGTGGAAGTCCTTTCGACGAGTCTTTAAGCAGGGCGATGGCCGTGATTCCCAACTGCTTGCAAGGTATAGAGTTCGACAGGATTATACTTGCTATTGAAGGGTCGAAGGGACTAGGAATATCTCCCCTCATGGTTGCTGAAAAAGTCACGGCTGATTCCCCTCTGATAGTCAAGTATATCGGCTTCTGCAGGAAGCTTTTAAACGGGAAGACTGTGCACGTGGTTTCAGCGATTCCCGAGTCTCTCCTTAGAACAGTCCTAGACTGCCGGGCTCACGATACTCTTCTCGACGCCTACAAGGCTTCCCGCCTGTTTCTCCCAAAGGGCTCGAAGACGGGTGTTGTAACACACGCCTGCTTCACTGTTTTGCAATATGAAAGCCTTGAAAACATGCTTAAAGAGGAAGCATAATGGTTTTAAAGATGCTGCTGTGCTCAGAGAACACGGAAAAATGGTTGCCGCCTTGACAGACGAGGTAGTCATTAAGTATGCGGAGCCGGAGCATATTCCGAGCGTTATTGAGATAAACCGGCTGGAGCTCCCTGAAAACTATCCGCCCTCCTTCTTCATGGATCTGCTCGAAAGGTTTCCAAACTATTTCCTCGTGGCGGTTCTAACTAAAACTGGTGAAGTTATTGGATATGTAATGTGTAGGATAGAAACAGGCTTCCCTTCTGAAGGAGGCTTCAACATAGTGAGAAAGGGTCACGTGGTAAGCTTAGCCGTTAAAAGGCAGTTTCACGGAAGAGGAATAGGAAAAACTCTTATGAACACCGTGTTGAACGAGATGGTTCGCAACTCCATCGACGAAAGCTTCCTCGAAGTGAGAGTTAATAATGAGAAGGCGATTAGGCTTTACAAGTCGCTCGGCTATCATGTCGTCCGCGAGATTCCTCATTATTATCTTGATGGAACATCCGGGTTGCTTATGGTTAAGAAACTTCGTTAAAGTCTGGAACTGAATTGAAACGTTAAAAAACATAAATGATGGTTGTGTCCGCTAGGTTTCTTAAGCTTTTGAAACAGTTATCTCTATCGTCGAGATGAACCTTTGCCTGTTGTCCGGTGTCTGGAACGTCTCCGTACCTATCTGAATGTTTTTCAGAACCATCTGGTTCCCAAGGAACCTTCTCTTAAGTATCTCCACAACGTCTACAGCCTTCGATATTGCTCTCCCTCTAGCCTTCAAAGTAACCTCGTTTTGTTCAGACGTTAGCTGCATTAATGCAGCAACCGCGTATACTAGTGCTGGCTTCTTGCCTATGAGCACCACGTTAGGAGCCGGTCCAGTAGTTTGTGCGCACATGGTTTACTTTTACACCTCCTCTTTGCGTAGGGAGGGTTAAATAGCTTGAATAAAAATCTTTCTGCCTGCTGGTATAAAGCATTAATAAAGCCTGCTTAATGCTCGTCAGCCTTAAACGCGATTTTAATCCTCTATTTCCAAGTCGCTTAACGGCACGTAAACATAGCTTCCGTCAGGCATCCTTCTACCGATTATCAGCGGTAGAATCTTTCTCTCAACTTCTTGCGTTGCTATTTCGGCAGCACTCAGCCTACTACCCTGATCAATAGGTATCAAAGGGGGCGCGCCTAGAGATAGTTCAAGAGCCCTTAAACCTATTATCCTCGCCTTCTCAAACTTTGTTAATCTTTTTTTGGAAACTTCAATTCTCTTCTCGATACTGTTTTTTAAAGAGGAGATGCTCAATGTTTAGCTTCAGCTTCCTTGTTAAAGGCCATTTCTACTCCTCCGCCCCGCCTTCCTTGCTCTTCGGAGGCTTCATTCTGGCAGCCATGATTACATCATCCACTCTAAGAAGAATAGCTGCTGTTTCAAGTGCAGCTAGGTAAGCCATCCTCTTAACCTTGTAGGAGTCGAAAATACCTTTTTCAGCAACGTCTGCTATTCTTCCACCCAAAGCGTCGAAGCCGGCTGTCTTCTTCCCGTTAGCATGCCTTGCCTTAAGCTCGGTTAAAACCTCATCCGGGTCTCCTCCTGAATTTGCTACGAGCTGCTTCACGTACGAGTCGAACACCCTGCTTAATGATTCGAGCACGATGCCTTCCTTCCCTCCCTTAGCCATTTCAGCGAGTTTACGTGAGAGGAATACTTCGGCTGCTCCTCCACCCGGCAGCACGTAGGGTTCCTCGACAAGCGCCCTCTGAACCGAGATGCAATTCTTAACAATCCTCTCTGCTTCATCAACAATCTTATCGTTCTCTCCTCTCACTAGAATTGTGTGAACCGCTTTATTCGGAACATTCTCTACAAACGTCCATTTTTCTCCACCTGTTTTCCGCTCCTCCACGATTCCTGCGAAACCAAGCTTATCTTCAGTCAAGTCTTCCAGAACACTAACGATTTTCGCCCCGGTGGCGAGCGCGAGCTTCTCCATGTCTGATTTCTTAACCCTCCTAAGGCTCATGATCCCCTTCTTCGCTAAAAGATATTGAGCATAGTCGTCTATACCCTTCTGGACGAAAACCACGTTAACTTTCAACTCCGACAGCCTGTTAACAATCTCACTCATCATCTTCTGTTCCGTCTTGAGGAATTCCCTGATCATCCTCGCATCGCTGAATTTCAGCCTCTCATCTGTCTCAGTCTTCTTAACTTCAATCGGCATATCTAATAGGGCTATTCTAGCGTTCTCAACCCTTTTAGGCATGTCTGGGTGAACAATCTCCTTGTCGAGCGCAACACCTTCAACCAGCTGAGTGTCCATAATAGAACCACCGCTCTTCTTCTCGGTTTTCAAGAATTCGTCGAAAACCCTGGTGTTCTCAACTCCTTTCTCAATTATTCTCTTAACCGCTTCCACAGATATGCCGGCAAGCTTCTCTCTTACCCCCGTGTTCAGCGATAAGGGTATCGTAGACAACACTGTTTTCCTTAAAACATCAGGATTTCCCGGGTCGATCCTGATGGCAAGCTCGCTCTTCAAAGCGTCCAGCCCTCTCCTAATTCCCTCCGTGTACGTGTCGAGTATTAGCGAGGGATGTATTCCAATCTTCATCAAGGAATCGGCTTCCTTAAACATTAAATGGGTCAACACTACTAGACTTGTAACCCCGTCACCAACCTCCTTACTCTGAGACTTAGCCGCGTCCACAATCAGCTTTGCAGCAGGATGCTCAACCTCCAGCTCGCTCATTATCGTCGCCCCGTCGCCCGTTATCGTAGTGTCGCCGAAAGTATCTACAAGGATTTTTTTGTAGCCCAGGGGACCTAGGGCTGACTTAACTGTTTCGAAAATCACTTCTGAAGCCAGAAGATTGTAAAGCTGAGCCTCCTTTTCAAAGCTCCTCCTGCTTCCCTCTTTCAGAATTATGGAGGGAATAACCTTTACTTGCGAGGAGCTCATTTTACTCACCGCTCTCTAGCTTAAAAAACCCATTTTTAAGCCTTTCTAAACCAGAATCGGTTAAAGCAGGCCTTTAAGCCAGTGTTCTCCAGTTATTGGTAGCTGAAAGCCTGCTTTTCTTGTCTCCAGAGGGCCCACCGCTAGCATGCATTAGAAAATCCTCTGAAAACCCTAAAAGCCGCTTGAAAAAGCCTTATACTGAACTATCCTGTCCATGACCTCTACGAACTCCCTCTCGATATCGTGCTTCCTCTTCTCGTACTCCTCCTTACTTATTTTACCCTCCTCAAATTTTTTCTGAAGATCCTCATACTCTTTTTCAAGTCTTTCCTTCTCTCTCTCCAAGTGTTTCAACCTTTCCTCAGAATCTGGAGGCCCTATGAGTATGAGCAACCCGACCACCCTAAGCCTTATTATGGTTTACTTTTCCTTATTAATGTTACCTCTGTGTATTCTGGAGACCCTGTCGAAGCATCTCATGCAATAGGTCTTGTTGACCTCCCTGCCGTTCTTCAGAATCACCCTGATCCTAGGCTCCCCCCGCTTAAGGTCTCTTCCGCATCTAGCACACCTGCCTATCCTCAAGCCTTTTCAACCTCCTCGAGGGTATGAAGGTTAGCGTGCGTTAAAAAGAAGTTTAGAATTTGGTTTTTAAGCCACGCCTATGGATCAGGGATAAAGTTAGATTCAAATTGAACATATCCATTAATATACTCGCTTTTACTATCTGGATACTTTGGGGGGTTCAGGAAAGCCGAGGCACCACTAAAATATGTTTCCAAAGCAGTAGCACCACTAAACCGGATTTTTGTCCATTTATAGCCAACTAAACTTAAATACTCATCCAAGTCCATTTTTGAAATCTCTTCTATATTTGTGGGTACTCTGGGAACTTCTCCTTCGGTCACATATGGACTGGAGCCAAAGGAGGCGTCCAGAAAACTCATTTGGATGTCATAAAAAGGATGCATTATAGGTAAGTTGTAGCGATTAGTTAGTATAAGTTTTCCTTCCTTATCATAATAGGAAGATCTCACTTCAACCACAATTGTCAGGCCTTCTGAGGGTGCCTCAGCGGGCCCTATCATTAGCCCCAGGCATCCCTCTTTCCATACACCCAATATTACTGCCTTTACATTTCCTGAGACATGTCCAGAGGAGGGACTCACATCAACCTTTACTCCTTCCTCAGTCCGGATTACGGCTACCGACCAGTCTCCCTCATAATGAAGGGTGGTTTCCGCGGTTCCTATGTAGATCGTTTGCCCACCTATGACGGCTCGATATAGTTTAAGGTCAAATGGATATCCGTACGTCGTACATGTAGTAGTCCGTGTGATCTTAAAAGCGTCCGTTTGCGTTGTGGTCGTTTTCAGGCCGAACTGGCCTCTATTGTATGTTATGGGTAGCGAAGCGAGGTAGGCGAGAAGCCTATCCTTATTGCTTTTCGCTGTCTGATCGTTTGGGTCGAGCTCAAGGGCCTTATTATAGGCCTCTAAGGCCTCCTTATATTTGCCGAGCCCCTCCAAAGCTATTCCCCTACCAACCCAAGCCGTTGAGCTCCTCGGGTCGAGCTCAAGAGCCTTATTGAAATCCGCAAGGGCGGAGTCATACTGTTTCATCTTAAAATAAGCTAGACCCCGGTCGTAATAGGCAGTGGCTAGCTTTGGGTCGAGCTCAATGGCTTTAGTGTACTCAGCAACAGCCTCCTCATACTTACCCGCCTCATAAAGGGTGACCCCCTGGCTCAAGTGGTTAGTTGCAGTATCTGTGGGCAAAAACA
>Ga0207433_10000487_pt1 | contig 91958 bp, 82 predicted proteins | sample YelNatPaOPGAMG01_FD_187559 | JGI IMG/M metagenome (GOLD analysis project Ga0207433, IMG submission 187559) | Hot spring thermophilic microbial communities from Obsidian Pool, Yellowstone National Park, USA - OP-RAMG-01 (SPAdes) (version 3) | ecosystem: Environmental > Aquatic > Thermal springs...
CTGTGCCTGCGCCGCCGCTGCGCGGCGACGCTGGGTCTGCCACCACAGTACGCCGCCGAGCGCAGTGGCCGCGCCGAGAAACGCCAGATGCGGCATTCCCGGCACCAGGCCGATCAGCCCGACGATGCCGGCGGTGATCGCCAGTACCCGCGGCTGGGTGAACAGTTGGGTGAGCAGTTGCCGGCCGACGTCCTGCCCCGTCGATACGTTGCTGATGACGATGCCCGCGGCCATCGAAATGACCAGTGCCGGAATCTGCGACACCAGCGCGTCACCGATCGACAGCAGGGTGTAGTTCTGCGCCGCTTCGCTCAAGCTCAGGCCGTGCATGAACACGCCGATGGTCAGGCCGCCGATGAGGTTGATGAACAGAATGAGAATGGCCGCCACGGCGTCGCCGCGGACGAATTTGCTCGCACCGTCCATCGCGCCGTAGAAGTCGGCCTCCTGCGCGACTTCGGCGCGGCGCTTGCGCGCTTCCTCCTGGTCGATCAGCCCGGCGTTGAGGTCGGCGTCGATGGCCATCTGCTTGCCCGGCATGGCGTCCAGGGTGAAGCGCGCGCTGACCTCGGCGATGCGCCCTGCCCCCTTGGTGATGACGACGAAGTTGATCACCACCAGGATGGCAAAGACGATGATGCCCACGGCGTAATTGCCGCCGACGACGAACTTGCCGAACGACTCGATCACCGCGCCGGCGGCACCGTCGCCGTTCTGCCCGTGCAGCAGGATGATGCGCGCGGCGGCGACGTTGAGCGACAGCCGCAGCAGCGTGGTGAACAGCAGCGCGGTGGGAAAGGCGGCAAAGTCCAGCGGGCGTGTGAGGTATAGCGTCACCAGCATGATGATCAGCGACATCACGATGTTGAAGGTGAACAGCATGTCGAGCACGAAAGTCGGCAGCGGCAGCACCAGCATCATCAGGATGAGCACGACCAGGATCGGCGCGGTCAGCAGGCGCCAGTCCAGTTTGCGCCACAGCGCGCGCCAGGCGGGAACACCGGCGGCAGGGGAGGTCGGAAGCGTGGCCATCGTGGTTTACTCGTCGACGACGAAATCGGCTGGAATCGCCCAGTCGTGCGGCGTCTGCGCCGCCTGCGGGCAGACGCGCAACTGGAACACGTACGCCAGCAGCAGCGCCACGGCGTTGTAGAGCTGCACCGGGATTTCCTGCTCCAGCTCGGCGTGGTGGTACAGCGCGCGCGCCAGCGGCGGCGCCTCGACCACGGCGATGCCGTGCTCGGCGGCGATCTCGCGGATGCGCGCGGCCACGTGGTCCGCCCCCATCGCCAGCACGACGGGGGCGCGGTTTTTACCCTCGTCGTACGCCAGCGCCACGGCGTAGTGCGTCGGGTTGGTGACGACCACGTCGGCCTTGGGCACTGCGGCCATCATGCGTTTGCGCGCGCGCTCGCGTTGCAGCGCGCGCAGTTTTTGCTTGATCTGCGGGTTGCCTTCGCTTTCGCGCAACTCGTCCTGCAGTTCCTGCCGGCTCATCTTGAGCTGCTTGTTCATTTGGAACAACTGCCACGGCACGTCGACCGCCGCAACCAGCAGCGTGGCCGCTGCCATCCACACAAACGCCTTGGCCGCCAGCAGCCCGAGCTGCGCCTGTGCCACAGAAGGTTCGACCTGCAGCAGCGCCAGCAGGCTGCCGCGCTGCTGCCACAACACCAACACGACCACCGCGCCGACAACCAGCGCCTTGAGCACCGCCTTGAGCAGTTCGCCCAGGCCGGTGAGCGACAGCATGCGCTGCAGACCTTTGACCGGGTCGAGGCGGCTGAAATCCGGCGCCAGCGCCGCGGTGCTGAACACCCAGCCGCCCATGGCCACGCCGCCGGCGGCGGCGAGCACGAAGGTCAGCGCCAGCACCGGCGCCAGCAGCAGCGCACCGCTGCGCGCCAAATGGCCTGCGGCGTGCAGCATCGCCTGCGGATCGTGCGCCGCCTGCGCCGGCACCGTCAGCCCGGCGTGCAGCAGCGACCTTGCGCCGGCGTAGAACCAGCCGCCCAGCCCGCTGGCCAGCGCGGCCACGCCCAGCAGCAGCAAGCTGGACGTGAGGTCGCGCGAGCGCGCCACCTGCCCTTTTTCCCGTGCCTGCTGCTTACGCCTTTGCGAGGCGGGCAGGTCTTTGTCTTGTGCGCTGTCGTCGGCCATCACTCTGCTCCTAGCGCACCGCACCCGGCTGCAACACTTGCGCCGACAGCTCCAGCCCGACGTCGACCAGATGCTGCACCACGTCACGCATCACCGGCATCACCAAGTACAGCGCGAGAAAACCGAGAAGAAAAAACAGCGGAAAGCCCACGGCGAACAGATTGAGCTGCGGCGCCAGCTTGGTGAGTACGCCCAGCCCGAGGTTGGCGATGAGCAGCACCCCCAGCACCGGCGCGGCCAGCGCCAGCCCCAGGCTGAAAATCGCCGTCCCGGCCTGCGCCAGCATCTGCCAGGTCTGCGCTGCCAGCCCGAGGTTGGGCGCCACCGGCAGCAGGCTGAAGCTGCGGGCGATGACCGCCAGCAGCACGAGGTGACCGTTGACCGAGAGGAACAACAACAGCGTCAGAACGTTGAGAAAACTCGCCAGACTGGTGACCTGCACGCCCTGCACCGGGTCGAACAGCGTGGCAAAGCCCATGCCCATCTGCAGCCCGATGGCGCCGCCGGCGAGCTGTACCGCGCTGAGAATCAGCGTCATCGACAGCCCGATGGCGCCGCCGACGAGCAGTTGCTGCACCAACAGCATCCACGCCGCGGCGGTGCCGAACTGCACCGGCGGCATCGCCGGCAGCAGCGGGGCGATGGCCACGGCCACCCATACTGCCAGCCCGACGCGCAGCAACACCGGCATGCTGCCCATGCCGAACACCGGCGCGGTGCTCAGCATGGCCAGAATGCGCACGAACGGCCAAAAAAACGCGCCGATCCACGCCTCGACCTGGGTGCTGGTGACGTGCAGCATGCGGCAATACCTGGCGTCAGCCGCCGTTGACCAGTTGCGGGATGCTCTGGAACAGACGGATGGTGAAATCCATCATCACGTGCAGCATCCACGGCCCGGCGAGCACCCCGGCCAGGCCGATGGCGATGACCTTGGGGACGAAACTCAGGGTCATTTCGTTGAGCTGGGTCGCCGCCTGGATCAGGCTGACGAGCAGTCCGACGACCAGCGCCACGCCCAACAGAGGCAGGGCGACGAGAAAAGTCACCCACAGCGCCTGCTGCGCCAGGGTGGTGATGGTTTCGGCAGTCATGGCGACCTCGCGATCAATGGTTGAAGCTCTGTACCAGCGAACCGATGACCAGATCCCAGCCGCCGACGAGCACGAACAGCATCAGCTTGAGCGGGAACGACACGGTCACCGGCGACAACATCATCATCCCCATGGACATCAGCACCGCGGCGACGACCATGTCGATGATCAGAAAGGGGATGAAGATGACAAAGCCGATCTGAAACGCGGTTTTCAGCTCGGAGGTGACGAACGCCGGGATCAACAGCGTCATCGGCGTGTCGGCGGGTTTGTCCAGCGCCTTGTGGCCGGAGAGTTTGACGAACAGCGCCAGATCGTCCTGCCGCGTCTGCGATAGCATGAAAGTGCGCAGCGGCGCGCTGCCGGCCTGCAACGCCTGCGGCATCGAGATCTGGTTGTCCATCAGCGGCTTGACTGCGACGTCGTTGACCTGGTTGAGCACCGGGCTCATGACGAAAAAGGTGAGAAACAGCGCTAGGCCGACGATGACCTGGCTGGGCGGCACGGTGGTCGTACCCAGCGCCTGCTTGAGCAGCGACAGCACGATGACGATGCGGGTGAACGCCGTCATCATCAGCAGCATCGCTGGCAGGAACACCAGCGCCGTCATGAACAGCAGCGTCTGCACGCTCAGCGCGTACTCGGTGCCGCCGCCGGCTGCCGGCGTGGCGGTGAGCGCCGGCAACGCCTGGGCGCTGGCGCCCAGCGGCACGAGCCACAACGCCACGGCCAGCGTCGGCGACAACCACCGCAGACCGCGCAGCCGGGAGATCACGGCGCTCATGGCGTGTTCCCGTTGCGCTGTTCGACGACGCGCCGCAACCAGTCGGCGAAGCCTGCCGGCAGCGCCGTGCTGCCGCCTGGCCCCGCAGCAAGAGGCGTCACCGGCTCGGGCAGCACGTGCAGGCAGTGCAGCCCCTGCGCGCTCGACGCCAGCAGCAGTTGTTGCGCCCCAACCTGCACCAACAACAGCCTGTCGCGTGGCGACAGGTGCAACGTGGACAGCACACGAATCGGCCCGGCAGACGCGCGCTGCCCCGGCTGCAACCGCTTGAGCAGCCAGACCGCGGCGACGAACACGGCGACGACGGCGAGCAGCCCGGCGGCAACACGCAGCAGTTCGCTCCAACTCAGCGGATCGGGCAAGGCAGATGACGGCATGATGGCGACGGATTCCTGACGTTTTCCCGCCCTGCCGCCAGACGATTGACGCGAGCCGCGGCTCGACAACCGCGGCAATCGCCGTCGCGCGCCCTTGAAGCAGGGTTCGTGCCCCTGCCGTTGCAAACCGCGGGCCAGCCGCGCGCTGCCGCAAAATAGCCGGACTTCAGCGACGTGGAGCGCGCATGCGACTCATCGGCAACATCCTCTGGTTCCTCCTCGGCGGCTTGGTCATGGGACTGGCGTGGTGGTTCACCGCGCTGCTGTGCGCCCTGACCGTCGTCGGCATCCCGTGGGCGATCGCCGCGTTTCGCCTGGGCGCGTTCAGCTTCTGGCCGTTCGGCCGCATGGTGGTGGACAAACCGGCTGGCGCGATGGGCAGCGGGTTGAGCGCGCTGGGCAACCTGATCTGGGCCCTGTTGTTCGGCTGGTGGCTGGCGCTGGGTCACCTGGCCTCGGCCGTGCTCTGCGCGCTGACCATCATCGGCATTCCGTTCGCGCTGCAGCACGTCAAGCTCGCCGCGCTGGCGTTTTTTCCCTACGGCAAGCAGATCGTGCCGATTCCGCGCTGAGAAGGCTGAGCAAGATGGCGGCGATCGTCGGCCAAGACGCGCCGTTCAGCCGCGGCCGATGCCGTAGTAGCGCATGCCGCTGGCACGCACCACCTCGGGCTCCCAGATGTTGCGGCCGTCGAACACCACACGGTCGCGCAGTGTGGCGGCGAGCTGGTCGAAATCGGGGGAGCGGAAGGCATGCCACTCGGTGATCACCGCCAGCGCGTCGGCGCCTTGTGCTGCGGCGCTGGCGTCGGGCGCAAAGACCAGGCCGGGCTGCGCCGGTAGTATGCGTCGGGCGGTGTCCACCGCCACCGGGTCCCAGGTCTGCACCCGCGCGCCGGCATCGAGCAGGGCAGCGATCAGATCCAGGCTCGGCGCATCGCGCATGTCGTCGGTGTTGGGTTTGAACGCCAGCCCCCAGACGGCGATGGTCTTGCCCTGCAAAGCGCCGGCGTAGTGGCTGGATATTTTTTCGAACAGCCGCTGTTTCTGCCGCTGGTTGACGGCATCGACCGCCTGCACCAACTCGGCTTGCACCCCGAGCTCGCGCGCGGTATGCGCCAGCGCCTTGACGTCCTTGGGAAAGCACGAGCCGCCGTAGCCGGCGCCGGCATACAGAAAGTGGCTGCCGATGCGGTGATCGACGCCGATACCCTTGCGGATCTGTTCGATGTCCGCCCCGACGGCCTCGGCGATGCGGGCGAGTTCGTTCATGAACGATATGCGCGTGGCCAGCATGGCGTTGGCCGCGTACTTGGTCAGCTCGGCGCTGGCGGCGTCCATCACCATGATTTTTTCGTGGTTGCGGTTGAACGGCCGGTACAGCTCGCGCATGGTGGCGATGGCTTGTGCGTCGTCGCTGCCCAGCACGATGCGGTCGCCGCGGGTGAAGTCTTCGATCGCCGTGCCTTCCTTGAGAAACTCCGGGTTGCTCACCAGCCCCAGGCGGTAGCCGACCCCGCGGCGGTCGAGCTCGGCCTGCACCAGCGCGCGCACCTTGCCGACGGTGCCCACCGGCGCGGTGGATTTCTGCACCACGACCAGCGGCCCGTCCATCGCCCGGCCGATTTCCACTGCCGCGCCTTCGACCTGCGACAAGTCGGCCCGTCCGTCAGGCAGCGACGGCGTGCCCACGGCGATGAAGCACACTTGCGAGCCCGGCAAACCCTCGGCAATACTGGGCGCCAGCCGCAGCCGCCCCTGTTCGATATTGCGCCGCACCAGGTCGCTCAAGCCCGGCTCGTAAAACGGCACCTCGGCGCGCTCGCGCAGCGCCGATAGCCGCGCGGGGTCGCGCTCGATGCACGTCACCCGGTTGCCGACGTCGGCAAAACACGCCGCCGTGACCAGACCGACATACCCCGCTCCAATGACCGTGACGCGCATGACTGACTTTCTCGTAGTTTCATCGAAGGCTGCTATTTTGCCGCAGCGGTGACGCTCTTTCGGGCGGGTCGCCGCGTTGCACGCCGAATCCCGGGCAACACGTCGTGACCCGCAAGACTTGACCCACATCAAGGAGGATGCTGCAGTGCCACATTCCAATGAATCGATCTTTGCTGGAGTGCTTCCATGACCGAGCGTCAGTCCCGCCGCCGCGCTGCTTCCGGCGCGGCTTTACCCCCGAAGGCGGCGCCGCGCCCGGCGCTCAAGCTCGCTGCCTCGGCGGCAGCCGCGCCAGCCACGCCTGCCGAACCGGCGCAGACCGCCGTGCCGCCGCCTGCGCCGCTGCCCCCGCCGCTGCCATCTGCGCCGGCGGTCACGCAACGCCCGCCCGACCGCGACCAGGGGCTGCGCGACCTGATCGACCGCGCGGTGCACGCGCTGGCGGCCAAGACCACGCTCGGGCTGTCGCCGGCGGCGATCGGGCTGGCGTTCGCCGACTGGGCGATGCACCTGGCCTCCTCGCCGGGCAAGCAGGCCAGCCTGGCGGCGCTGGCGCTGGATCTGCAAGGGCAATGGCTGCGCTACGCCGCCGAAGCCGGCGCGCACGCGCTGCGCGGCAGCAGCGCCCCGCTGCACGCCTGCGTCACCCCGCCGGCGAGCGACCGACGCTTTGCCGCGCCGCAGTGGCAGCAATTGCCGTTCAGCCTGATGGTGCAGCGCTTTTTGCTGCGCGAGGAACTGGTCGATGCCGCAGCGCGCGGCGTGCGCGGCGTTTCGCCGCACCACGAGCAGGTCGTCGCCTTCATGGCGCGGCAGTGGATGGACATGCTGTCGCCGGGCAATTTTTTCTGGACCAACCCGGAGGTGCTCGAACGCACCGCCGCCACCGGCGGCATGAACCTGCTGCAAGGGCTGCGCAACTGGCAGGACGACCTGCAGCGCCTGCTCGACAAGCGGCCACCGGCGGGCACCGAGCAATTCCGCCCCGGCCACGAGGTGGCGGTGACTCGCGGCAAAGTGGTGCTGCGCAACCGGCTGATGGAACTGATCCAGTACGCCCCGGCCACACCAAAGGTACACGCCGAGCCGGTGCTCATCATCCCGGCGTGGATCATGAAGTACTACATCCTCGACCTGTCGCCGCACAACTCGCTGGTGAAGTTTTTGGTCGACCAGGGTCACACGGTGTTCATGGTGTCGTGGAAAAACCCCGGTGCCGACGACCGCGACCTGGGCATGGACGACTATCTGCGCCAAGGCCCGCTGGCCGCGCTCGACGCCGTGGGCGCCATCGTGCCGCAGCGCAAAATCCACGCCGTGGGTTACTGCCTGGGCGGCACGCTGCTGGCGATCGCCGCCGCCGCGCTGGCCGGCCGCGGCGACGAGCGCCTGGCCAGCGTCAGCCTGTTCGCCGCGCAGACCGACTTCACCGAGGCCGGCGAGCTCACGCTGTTCACCGACGAGAGCCAGATCAGCTTTCTCGAAGACCTGATGTGGTCGCAGGGCTATCTGGACACGACGCAAATGGCCGGCACCTTCCAGATGCTGCGCTCCTCCGACTTGATCTGGTCGCGCATGATGCGCGACTACCTCATGGGCGAGCGCCTGCCGATGAACGACCTGATGGCGTGGAACGCCGACGCCACGCGCATGCCCTACCGCATGCACAGCGAGTATTTGCGCAACCTCTACCTACGCAACGCGCTGGCCGAAGGGCATTACAAGGTAGACGGCCGGCCGGTGGCGGTGGAGAACGTCGCCGTGCCGTGGTTCGTCGTCGGCACCGAGAGCGACCACGTCGCGCCGTGGAAATCGGTGTTCAAAATCCATCTGCTGGCCGAATCGGAAGTGACCTTCGTGCTCACCAGCGGCGGGCACAACGCCGGCATCGTCAGCGAGCCCGGGCACCCGCGCCGCCACTACCGCTGGGCGACGCATCCCGGCGGGCGCCCGTACGTCGATCCCGACCACTGGGTGCAACTGGCGCAGGCCGAAGACGGCTCGTGGTGGCCGCGCTGGCACCAGTGGTTGCTGGCCAAGGGCAGTGGCGAGCAAGTGGCGCCGCCGCCCTGCGGCAGCGTGGCCTACCCACCGCTGGCTCCCGCCCCCGGCGATTACGTGCTGCAACGTTGACTTCACCCGGAACCCACGATGAGCGAACTTTTGTGCAACCGCCCCTTCGACCAGATCGCCGTCGGCGACAGCGCCCGGCTGCAGCGCACCTTGAGCCGCGCCGACATCGCCACCTTCGCCGTGATGTCCGGCGACGCCAACCCCTCGCACATCGACGACGAATTCGCCCGCAGCACGCCGTTTCACCACGTCGTCGCCCACGGCATGTGGCTCGGTGCGCTGCTGTCGAATCTGCTGGGCACCGAGCTGCCCGGAGCGGGCACCGTCTACCTCGAACAGACGCTGGACTTTCAGGCGCCGGTGGCGCTGGGCGATACGGTGACGGTGAGTGTGACGGCACGGGAAAAGTTCGCCGACGGCCACCGCATCCGCTTCGACTGCCTGGCGGTCAACCAGCACGGCCAGACCGTGGCCAGCGGACATGCGCTGGTGCAGGCTCCCACCGAGGCGGTGTGCCGGCCGCGCGCGCGGCTGCCGCAGCTGCACCTGTTCGACCCTGGGCAGCGGCTGATGGCGCTGGTGGCCAAGGCGCACGAGGGCTGCAAGGGCCTCAAGCCGATGCGCGTGGCCGTGGTGCACCCGGTCAACGCGGTGTCGATCCAGGGGGCGATCGACGCGGCGCATGCCGGGTTGATCGAACCGGTGTGGATCGGCCCGCAAGAGCGCATCCGCGCCGCGGCGCAGGAGGCCGGGATCGACCTGTCGCCGTGGGAGCTGATTTCCACCGAGCACAGCCACGCCGCGGCCGCGCAGGCGGTGGAGCTGGCGCGCGCCGGCAAGGTCGGCGCGTTGATGAAGGGCGCGCTGCACACCGACGAGCTGATGCACGCTGCGTTCGACCCGCAGGGTGGGCTGCGGACCGGACGGCGCGCCAGCCATGTGTTCGTCATCGACGCACCGGCGGCCGAGCGCCTGCTGTTCATCACCGATGCGGCGATCAACATCGCGCCCGATCTGGACACCAAGCGCGACATCGCGCAAAACGCCATCGACCTGGCGCAGGCGCTGGGTGTGGCTACGCCGCGCCTGGCCATTCTCGCCGCGGTGGAAACGGTCAACGCCAGCATGCCGGCGACGCTGCACGCCGCCGCGCTGTGCAAAATGGCCGACCGCGGGCAGATCACCGGCGCCATCCTCGACGGCCCGCTGGCGTTCGACAACGCGCTGTCGCTGGCCGCTGCCAAGACCAAAGGCATCACCTCGCCGGTGGCCGGGCAGGCCGACATCCTGCTCACCCCCGACCTGGAGGCAGGCAATATGCTGGCCAAGCAGCTCGAATACCTCGGCGGCGCGGTCATCGCCGGGCTGGTCGTCGGCACCCGCGTGCCCATCATCCTCACCAGCCGCGCCGACGGCGTGCAGGCGCGGCTGGCGTCGTGCGCGCTGGCGGTGCTGCAGCGCCAGGCGCGGCTGCGCGCCACCGGGCAGATCGACGGCGCGCCGGGCACCACCGCCCCCACCCCCGACCCCGCCCGCGCCTGAGCGCGCCGCACCGCCATGTCCACCCCTACGCTGCTCTGCCTGAACGCCGGCTCGGCCAGCCTGAAATTCGCCGTCTTCTCCCGCGCCGATTGTTCCGCCGCGGCGCCGCTGCCGCGTGCGCTGCTGCGCGGCGAAATCGACAGCCACGCCGGCCAGGCCACGCTGCGCTGGAGCGACACGCAGGGGCAGACCCATCGCAGCGCGTCGGCCGAGCCGCGCGGGGACATCGCCGCCGAGGTCGGCGCGCTGTTCGACCGGCTGCTGCTGCCCGCGGCCATCGGCCCGATCACCGCGGTGGCGCACCGCATCGTCCACGGCGGCACGCGCTTCACCACGGCGCAGCGCATCACGCCCGAGGTGCGCGTGGCGCTCGATGCGCTGCGCAGCCTGGCGCCGCTGCACCAGGGGCCGGGACTGGCCGGCGTGGACGCCGCCAGCGCGCGGCTGCCCGAGGTGCCGCAGATCGCCTGTTTCGACACCGCGTTTCACGCCACGCAAACCGATCTGGCGCGGCGCTACGCCATCCCGCGCCACTGGCACGACAAAGGCTTCAAGCGCTACGGCTTTCACGGCCTGTCTTACGACGCCATCTCCCGCCAGCTCCCCGCGCTGCTTGGCGAGCGCGCGCAAGGCGCGGTGGTCGTGGCGCACCTGGGCGGCGGCGCCAGCCTGTGCGGTCTGCGTGCGCTGCGCAGCCAGAGCACGACCATGGGGTTCACCGCGCTCGACGGCCTGGTCATGGGCACGCGCAGCGGCACGCTCGACCCGGGGCTGGTGCTGCACTGGATCACCGAGGAAGGGCTGGACCCGGTGCAGCTCACGTCGATGCTCTACCACGACAGCGGGCTCAAAGGCGTGTCCGCGTTGAGCGACGATTTGCGCACCCTCGAAGCCAGCAGCGACCCGCGCGCGGCCGAAGCCATCGCGCTGTTCACCGCCAGCGTGGTGCACCACATCGGCGCGATCGCCGCCGACCTCGGCGGTCTGGACGCGCTGGTGTTCACCGGCGGCATCGGCACGCACAGCGCGCGCGTGCGCGCCGCGGTGTGCCAGGCACTGGCGTGGCTGGGCGTGTGGCTGGACCCGCTGGCCAACGCCGCCGGGCAGGCGTGTATCACCCGCGGCGACAGCCGCATCCCGGCGTTCGCCCTGCCGACCGACGAGGAGGGGGTGATGGCGCTGCAGGCCGCGGCGCTGCTCGACTGACCGCCGACGCACACTGGAGTTGCACGATGAATGCCCCGTTCCAAACCCCTGTTTCCGCCCTGCCCGACACCATCGACGTGCTCGTGCTCGGCGCTGGCGGCGCCGGCTACCCTGGCGCGTTTTTTCTGGCGCGGGCCGGGCGTTCGGTGCTGCTGGTCGATCCCATCGGCAACCTCGGCGGCGATTGCCTGGCCGAAGGCTGCGTGCCGTCCAAGGCGGTGCGCGAAGCCGCGCTGGTGCGCAATCTGGCCGACAAATACGCCGGCTTCGGCCTGCGCGGCGCCAAGCCGGCGGTGGACTGGCGCGCGGTGCTGGCGCACAAAGACCGGGTGCAAAACACGCGCTACGCACAGCACGCGCAGGACATCGCGCAAAGCGGCGTGATCTTTGCCTGCGGTCGCGGCGAGATCGTCGCCGCCGATACCGTGCGCATCGTCGCCGCCGACGGCAGCGAGCGCGACGTGCGCTTCGGCCAGCTCATCCTCGGCACCGGCTCGGCACCGGCGCGGCTGCCCATTCTCGGCGCCGAATTGGCGCTGACTTCGCACGACCTGTTCCGCCTCGGCGCCGACATGCCGCTGCCGCAGCATTTGGTGGTCGTCGGCGGCGGCTACATCGGCGTGGAGACGGCGTCGATGCTGCAGGCACTGGGGGCGCAGTGCACCGTGCTCGAATTCGCGCCGCAACTGCTGCCCGGATTCGACGCCGCGCTGGCCACGTTTTTGCATGGGCAACTGGCGCAGCGCGTACGCGTCGAACTCGCGGCGCAGGTGCTGAGCATCGCCCGCGAAGGCGACGGGTTTTACGTGCGCTACAAGCAAAACGGTGGCGAACACGGCGTGCACGGCGACGCCGTGCTCATGGCAACGGGGCGTACCGCGGTGCTGCCCAACGGTGTCGAACACCTCGGTCTGGCGCTGCAGCGTGGCCATGTCGTGGTCGACGAAACCCTGCGCACGTCCAACCCGCGGGTATGGGCCCCGGGGGATGTCAACGGCCGCAGCATGTTGTTTCACTCGGCGGTGCGGCAAAGCCTGGTAGCGGCACACTGCATCGCCGCGGGCGGGCAGGCGGTGGACCGCATGCGTTTCGACGCCGTGCCGATGACCGTGTTCACCGAGCCCGAGCTGGCGCACGTCGGTCTCACCCCGGAGCAGGCGGCGCAGCAATTCGGCGCCGCCGCCGTGGCGGTGACGCGCTACGACTACGCCACCGACTCCCGGGCGCAGATCTACGCCGAAACGCAAGGCTTCATCCAACTGGTGTTCGACGCGCGCAACGCGCGTCTTCTTGGGGCGCAGATCGCCGGGATGGACGCAGCGCAGCTCATCGCCCCGCTGGCGCTGGCGCTGCAGCGCAACCTCACCGCCGCGGCGCTGGCACACACGGCGTTTGCCCATCCCATGCTCAGCGAGGGCATCGCCAAGGCGGCGCGTGACTTCCGCCCGTAAACTCGGCTGTCCGCCGCGCCGCATCCGCCGCCATGACCTCTGCGACCACCGCCACCCGCCCGGCAAGCCCCGCGACGCAGACCGCCGGCCTGCCGCCCACCGACCCGGCTGCCGGATTGTCGGCGGCGGAAGCCGCGGCGCGGTTGGCGCGGTTCGGCGCCAACGCCATCGCCGAGCGCAGCGTGCCGGCCTGGCGCCAATTCCTCGCGCGCTTCTGGGCACCCGTGCCGTGGATGCTCGAAGCCGTGATCGTGCTGCAGGTGCTGCTCGGCCGCGGCATGGAGGCGTTGGTCATCGCCGCGCTGCTGGTGTTCAACGCCGTCGTCGCCTTCGCCCAGGAGCAACGGGCCAAAGACGCGCTGGCGCTGCTGCGGCGGCAGTTGCGCGTCAACGCCCGGGTGCGACGCGACGGCCAATGGCAGCAGATCGCCGCCGAGGCCGTGGTGCCCGGCGACATCATCCACATCCGCGCCGGCGACATCGTCCCGGCCGACTTGCAGTTGCTCGACGGCGCGGTGTCGCTCGACCAATCGGCGCTGACCGGTGAGTCGCTGCCGGTCGACGCCGGGCCGGGCAAACCGGCGTACACCGGCGCCATCGTCCGCCAGGGCGAGGCCACGGGCCGCGTCACCGCCACCGGTGCGCACACCTTTTTCGGCCATACCGCCGAGCTGGTGCGCACGTCCAGCGCGCCCAGCCACATGCAGCGCACCATTTTTGCCATCGTCAAACGCCTGGTGGTGTTCGACGCCGTGCTCGTCGCGCTCGTCGTGGCCTTCGCGCTGTGGCACCACCTGCCGCTGCTCGATACCGCCGTGTTCGCGCTGATGCTGCTGGTGGCCTCGGTGCCGGTGGCGCTGCCGGCCACCTACACCCTGGCCACCGCAGTCAGCGGCCAGCGGCTGGCGCACCAGGGCGTGCTCGTCACCCGGCTGCCCGCGGTGGAAGAAGCCGCGGCGATGGACACCCTGGTGTCGGACAAAACCGGCACGCTGACGCAAAACAGCCTGCGCTACGCCGGCGCCGTGCCGCTGGCCGCCGGCAGCGACGAAAACGCCGTGCTGCGCGCCGCCGCCTTGGCCAGCGACGACGCCACGCAAGACCCGCTCGATCTGGCCATCCTGGCGCCGGCGCGGCAACGCGGGCTGCTCGACGCTGCGCCGCCGCGCTCGTCGTTCGCGCCGTTCGATCCGTCCACCCGGCGCAGCGAAGGGGTGTACACCGTCGACGGCAAGGCGTGGCGCGCGGTCAAGGGCGCGGCCAATGTCATCGGCCCGTTGTGCCACCTCGATGCCGCGCAGCAGGCCGCGCTGACCGCTGCCGAGCAAAAACTGGCGGTCAGCGGCGCGCGCGTGCTGGCAGTGGCCGCCGGCCACGGCGACGCGCTGCAACTGCTGGGCGTGGTCGGCTTGTCCGATCCGCCCCGGCCCGACGCCGCCGACCTCATCGCCCAGATCAAGCAACTCGGTGTGCGCGTGTGCATGGCCACCGGCGACGCCGAAGACACCGCGCGCGCCATCGGCGCGCAGCTCGGCCTGGGCACCCGCGTCTGTCATATCCAGACCGATGCGCCGCTCGACCCGGCGCAATGCGACCTCTACGCCCGCGTGTTGCCGCAGGACAAGCACCACATCGTCGCCGCGCTGCAGCAGGCCGGGCACGTCACCGGCATGACCGGCGACGGTGTCAACGACGCCCCGGCGCTGCGCCAGGCGGAAATGGGCATCGCCGTGGCCAGCGCCACCGACGTGGCCAAGGCCGCCGCCGGGGTCGTGCTCACCGATCCTGGGCTGGGCGGGGTACTCACCGTGGTGCGCGCCGGCCGTCAGGTGCACCGGCGCATGCTCACCTACACGCTCAACAAGGTGCTGCGCACGCTGGAAATCGTCATTTTCCTCGCCGCGGGTGTGCTGCTGACCGGGCATTTCATCATTTCGCCGCTGCTCATCGTGCTCATGTTGTTCGCCAACGACTTTGCCACCATGAGCATCGCCACCGACCACGTGCGCCCTGCCGGGCTGCCGCAACGCTGGCAGGTCGGTCGGCTGATGGGGGCGTCGGCGGTGCTGGCGGGTTTGAGCCTGCTGTTCGCCGCCGGGGTGTACGTCTGGGCGCAGGCGCAGGGGCTGAGCCTGGCGCAGTTGCAGACCGTGGTGTTTCTCATCCTGGTGTTCGGCAATCAAGCCGGGCTGTACCTGTTGCGCACCGACGGGCCGCTGTGGTCGCTGGCGCCGTCGCGCTGGATGGCCGCGGCCAGCGTGGGCGACCTGATCCTGGTGTGCGCTCTGGCCGGGGTGGGCGTGCTCATGGCCGCATTGCCCTGGGGGGTGATCGGCGCCATCCTGCTGGCCACTGTCGTGTTCACCCTGCTGCTCGATGTCGCGGTCAAGCGCCCGCTGCTACGTCATTTCGCCATTGCCTGAAGGAGCCTGTATGTCCGCAACGCAAACCACCGCCCCCGCGGCCAATCTCAACGTCCCGTTTTTCTGGCCGGTGCAGCTGGCCACCGACATGGCCGAACAGGGGCTGGAGCTCTACGCGCGCAACGTCAAATTCATCGACGAGGAAATGCGGCTGCACGGCGGGCTCAAGCCGCGCTTGGCCACGGCGCACAGCGTGCGGCTGACGCTGCGCACGCTCGATCTGTGCGACTACTCGGCGCCAGACGCCAAAGGCACGCCGACGCTGGTGATCGCGCCGTATGCCGGGCATACGTCGATGATCGCCGACTATCACGACGGCCAGAGCCTGATGCAAACGCTGCGCGCCGCCGGCGTCGGCCCGCTGTTCCTCACCGACTGGCACAGCGCCACCCCCGACATGAAAGACCTGGAGGTGGACGATTACCTTGCGCACCTGCTGGCGTGCATCGACGACCTCGGCGACCGCGTCAACCTCGTCGGCCTGTGCCAGGGCGGCTGGACTGCGGCGATGCTCACCGCGCGCTTTCCGCGCAAGGTCGCCAGCCTGGTGCTGGCCGGCTCGCCGATCGACACCCACGCCGGGCACGGGCCGCTGAAAAAAATGGTCGCACACACGCCGCTGGCGTTCTACGCCGATTTGGTCGCCAGCGGTGACGGATTGATGCTGGGCAAATACATGCTCGCCGGGTGGAAAAACATGCACCCGGCGCAACACTACGTGCAGGATCACATCGACCTGTACGAGCACATCGACGACCCAGTGTGGTTGTCCAAGACCGAAGCCTTCGAACGCTGGTATGAAAACCCGCTGGATCTGCCCGGCCGTTGGTATTTGCAAGTCATCGACCAGTTGTTCCGGCGCAATTTGCTTGCCAGGGGCGAGTTCGTCGGCCTGGGCCGGCCGCTGGCGCTCAAAGACATCACCTGTCCGCTGTACTTGCTCGCCGGCGAGAGCGACGACATCACGACGCACGAACAGGTGTTCGCCGCGCAGACGCTGTGCGGTACGGCCAAGCATCGGATCGAAAAGCGCATCGTCCCTGGCGGCCACGTCGGGCTGTTCATGGGCGCACGCACGCTCAAGGACGTGTGGCCGCAGATCGGCGCGTGGATCCGGCAGCAGGCTTGACGGCTCTCGCCTTAGAATGCGCGTTGACGGGCCGCCCCGCATCGCGGCGCGGTGAACCTGGTCAGGTCGGGAACGAAGCAGCCACAGCCGTTTACCGCGAGTGCCGGGGGAACGGCTCGTCACCCGTTTTCAACCGCTGCGTCAGCCCCTCGGGCAACGCAGCCGAGGCTGTGACGACCGGTTTGCCCAGACTCTGAAGCAACCTTGCTCTTGCGATCAGCGCCGGCGCGGCAACTTGTGTCAAAATTTCCCAACAATCGTTTTACCGAGGTGACCATGGCTAGCGAACTGATCAAACACACCAACGATGCAGATTTCGAGCAGGACGTGCTCAAGTCCAACATCCCCGTGCTGGTGGACTTTTGGGCCGAGTGGTGCGGCCCGTGCCGGATGATCGCCCCGACGCTGGATGAAATGGCCAGCGAGTACCAGGGCAAGCTCGCCATCATGAAGGTCAACGTCGACGAAAACCGGACCATCCCGGCGAAATTCGGCATCCGCGGCATCCCTACCCTGCTGCTGTTCAAGAACGGTGAACTCGCCGGCAACAAGGTCGGCGCCGCGTCCAAGTCGCAACTGACCGCGTTCGTCGACGCCCATCTATAACCATCTATAATTTTCTCGGTTCACAGGTCGCTTCGACCTTTGTTTTCGACCCGTTGTGCTGCGTGCGCGTTCGCGCAGCATTGAATAGCACGGCGGGCAGCCGTTCTGGCTGGTCGCCTGCCGCGGCGGAGTAAAACGCCGCGGCTCACCCGGTTCCCTCTGCTTCATCAGTCCGCTGCCGCGATTGCGCCCTGCACAGGCGCGCGCCCTGTCCGACCCCGGCGCCAGCTCCCGCAGCCTGTCCTCCCGAGTGTTTCACCATGCATCTGTCTGAACTCAAAGCGACGCACGTCTCCAAGCTGCTCGAAATGGCGCAGTCATTGGAGATCGAGAACGCCAGCCGCCTACGCAAACAAGAGCTGATGTTCGCCATCCTCAAACGCGTGGCGCGCAACGGCGAGCAGGTATTCGGCGACGGCTGCCTCGAAGTGCTGCCCGACGGCTTCGGCTTTTTGCGCGCGCCGGAGTCGAGCTATATGGCGTCGCCCGACGACATCTACATCTCGCCCAGCCAGATCCGCCGCTTCAATCTGCACACCGGCGACTCGATCGAAGGCGAGGTGCGCGTACCCAAGGATGGCGAGCGCTACTTCGCGCTGGTCAAGGTGGACCGCGTCAACGGCGTCACGCCCGAGGAAAACAAGAACAAAATCATGTTCGAGAACCTCACGCCGCTGTTCCCCACGGAACACCTGCGTCTGGAACGCGACATCAAAGGCGAGGAAAACATCATCGGCCGGGTGATCGACATCATCGCCCCCATCGGCAAAGGCCAGCGCGGCCTGCTCGTCGCCCCGCCCAAGAGCGGCAAAACGGTGATGCTGCAGGCGTTGGCGCATGCCATCACCGCCAACCACCCCGAGGTCGTGCTCATCGTGCTGCTGATCGACGAGCGGCCGGAGGAAGTGACCGAAATGCAGCGCTCGGTGCGTGGCGAGGTGGTCAGCTCCACCTTCGACGAACCCGCAGTGCGCCACGTGCAGGTGGCCGAAATGGTGATCGAAAAGGCCAAGCGGCTGGTCGAGCTGAAAAAGGACGTCGTCATCCTGCTCGACTCGATCACCCGCCTGGCCCGGGCGTACAACACCGTGGTGCCGACCTCGGGCAAGATTCTCACCGGCGGTGTCGATGCCAACGCGCTGCAACGGCCCAAACGCTTTTTCGGCGCGGCGCGCAACATCGAAGAAGGCGGCTCGCTGACCATCATTGGTACCGCGCTGGTCGACACCGGCAGCCGCATGGACGAGGTGATCTACGAGGAGTTCAAGGGCACCGGCAATATGGAAATCCACCTCGACCGCCGGCTGTCGGAAAAGCGCGTCTACCCGGCGATCCTGATCAACCGCTCGGGCACGCGGCGCGAGGAATTGCTGCTCAAGCCCGAAGTGCTGCAAAAAGCGTGGATTCTGCGAAAACTGCTGTATCCGATGGACGAAATCCAGGCCATGGAATTCCTGCTCGACAAAATGAAACAAACGAAGAACAACGCCGAGTTCTTCGATCTGATGCGCCGCGGCGGCTGAGGCGGCCAGCAGGACGAAATCTGTCATAATTGCGCGTTTGCCAAGTACCGGGTAGCGCGGCGCCACGAGCGAGACGGCGCGCGCAGGCCGGCGGCTAGCTCCCTTTTCAAGGAACCGACATGAAACCTGGAATCCACCCCGAATACCGCGACGTCTGCTTTCTCGACCTGTCCACCGGATCGAAAATCGTCATCGGCTCGACCGTGCAAACGCGCGAAACCATCAAGCTCGACGACGGCCGCGAATTGCCGCTGTACAAAGTCGAAACCAGCGCCGAATCGCACCCGTTCTACACCGGCACGCAAAAAAGCGTCGACACTCTGGGCGGACGTGTGGAGAAATTCCGCCAGAAATTTGCCAAGGCAACGGGCAAGGCCTGAGAGAGTCTTCCCGCAAGCCCCAATCCCTCAATCCCTCACCTCGCGGGTTCGTTTTCGACCCGTCGGACATCGACCCAACGGGCAGCGCGGCTGCCCGTTGTGGTTTGCAGCCACCGCATCGGCGTTCTCCTTCCATGAGTTCGGCGTTTTCGCACGGCCAAACCCGCAGACCCCCGGCACGTCCTGCGCTACGCCCCGGCGCTGTGGGCAAACTACCGCGCACGCTGTTGCTGCTGCTCTGTCTGGCTTACATTCTGCCGGGCTTCGTCGGCCGTGACCCTTGGCGCTCCGACGGCCTGGGTTTCGTGCTGATGTGGCAGATGGCACAGGGCCGTGCAGACTGGTTCCACCCGGTGCTCTACGGTGTGGCCATCCACGGCGGCTGGCTGACGCATTGGCTCGGCGCCTGGTCGATCCAGGCGCTGGGCGGTTGGATCGGCCCGGTGCTGGCGTCGCGCCTGCCCTTCATGGCGGCGCTGGCGGCGAGTATGTGGCTGACCTGGTCTGCGGCGTTGCACTTCGCCCGCCAGGACGCGGCCCAGCCGGTGGCACCGGCGTTCGGCCCGCCCATCGCCGCGACCGACTATGCCCGCGCCATCGCCGACGGCGTGCTCCTGACCTTGCTCGCCACCCTCGGCCTACTCGGCCGCGGTCATGAGGCCTCGACGCAGGTGCTGCAGCTCGTGGCGATCAGCGCCGTGCTCTACGGGCTGTCGCTCTACCCACGTCGGCCGTGGAAGTCGGCGGCGATACTGGCGCTGGCACAAATCGGCATGGCGCTGACCGCGGCGGGCTGGCTGGTCGTGCTGATCGGCGTCTTGCTGGCCGCGCTGTTGTGGCCGGATGTGCGCCGCGCACGGGGCGCAGCGCTCATCGCCGCCGCTGCCGGGTTGTGCAGCGGGTTGTGGGCCGAAGCAATGCTGGGCTGGCCGCTGCGCGGCCAATGGCCGGCGCTGCACACCTGGGGCGATTTTTTCCGTCTCGGCTTGTGGTTCACCTGGCCGAGCTGGCCACTGGCAGTCTGGGCGCTTTGGCGCTGGCGCGAGTCGCTGCGCGCCTGGCACTTGTTGCCCTCCTCGGCGCTGGCCCTGCTGGCGCTGCTCGGCGCGCTGGCACTGGGCAACAACGACAAGGTATTCCTGCTGGCGCTGCCGCCGCTGTCGATTCTCGCCGGCTTCGCCCTGCCGGTGATGCGCCGCGCCGGTCTGGCGGCGATCGACTGGTTCGCGGTGCTGTTTTTCAGCCTGCTCGCCGTGGGCGTATGGGTGATGTGGTTGGCGATGCTCGTGGGCTGGCCGCCCAAGCCCGCGGCGAACATCGCCCGGCTGGCTCCGGGTTTCGCCCTGCATCTGGACGCACCGGCCGTTGCCGTGGCGCTGTTGGCCACCGCGGCGTGGACCGCGATCGTCGTCTGGCGCACCGGTCGGCACCGCCATCCTTTGTGGAAGGGCATGGTCCTGTCTGCCGGCGGCGTGACCCTGGTCTGGGTGCTGGTGGGCACGCTGTGGATGCCGGTGCTGAACTACGCCAGCACCTACCGCCAGGTCGGCGACGATGTGGCGCGCGTGGTGCGCAGTACCGATGACTCGTCGATGCGCGCCGCGTCCACCTGCCTGCAACCGTCGGGCATCGACTTGACGACGCAGGCGCTCATCGGCTACTGGAGCCGGCTCGATTTTGCCGCCGCACCGGCAGCACGCTGCGCGTTTGCGCTGGGGTCGGCAGCGCCGCAGCCTGCCGCGCAATGGCGCCTGCTGTGGCGCGGCGGCCGACCGGGAGAGCGCGACGAGCCGCTGTTGCTCTACCAGCGGCTCACCCCTGCGGCGCGATGAGTCGGCGTGTGGGATGCAGCAGTTGCAGGCGCTGTTGCGGTTGGCGCTGAGCGTGCTCATCGGCCAGCTCGCCACCATTGGTTTTGGCGTCGCCGACACGGCCATGCTCGGGCATTACGCCAGTGTCAGCAGTCTGGCGACGCTGGCGATCGGGCAGGCGATCTACATCACCTTGTCGATCGCGCTGTCCGGGGTGACACAGGCGCTGCTGCCGGTGATCGGGCGCAGCCACGGCGCCGATGCGCCGCTGCAAGTCGGCGCCTGGTTTCGCCAGGGACTGTGGCTGAGCGCGGGGCTGAGCGTGGTCGGCATGGGAATTTTGCTGTGGCCACAGCCCTTGCTGGCGTTGACCGGGCAGCGGCATGACCCGGCAGTCGATGCCTACCTCGCCGTTCTCACCCTCGGCCTGCCGGCGGCGCTGGCATTTCGGGCCCACGCCGCCTTCAGCCAGGCGATTTCCAAGCCGATGCTCACCACCACGCTGCAGCTCGGCGGCCTGCTGGCGAAATTGTTGCTCAACGCGGCGTTTCTCCTGCCAGGCACCGGGCTTGGGCGCGCCCTGTCCGTCGAGGGTGCGACGGCTTGCGCCTTGGCCACCGTGCTCACGCAGTACGGTTTGCTCGGCATGGCGCTGTGGCAGCACCGCAGCAGCGATGCCTTGCGGCCGTATGCCGCGTTGTCGCGCTGGAGCCGACCGCAGTGGCGCGCCCAGGCGCATTTGCTGCGCCTGGGCCTGCCGATCGGTTTGAGTCTGCTGGTCGAAGTCTCGGCGTTCACCTTCATGGCGCTGTTCATCGCTCGGCTGGGTCACACCGTGCTCGCCGCGCATCAAATCACCGCCAATTTCGCCACGGTGCTCTACATGTTGCCGCTGTCGCTGTCCATCGCCACCAGCGCAGTGGTGGCGCAGCATCTGGGCGCAGGGCAAAGACAGGCGGCGCGGCGCACGGCGTTCAGCGGCGTGAGCGCAGCAGCGCTGCTCTCGGTTGCCGTGGGGCTGGTGGTGTTGTTCGCCCGCCGGCAGATCATCGCCTGGTACACCAGCGATGCCCAGGTGCAGGCCGTGGCCATGCAGCTATTTGTTTTCATTGCCTTGTACCAAGTGTTCGACGCAATCCAGGCCAGCAGTGCGTTCGTCTTGCGCGCCTACCATGTGGTGGCGCTGCCCAGCGCGCTCTACGCCCTGTCGCTGTGGGGCATCGGCCTGGGTGGCGGCTACGTCCTGGGTTTCGACGTCCTGGGCACGACGCCGCAGGCTCTGCGCGGCGCCGCTGGATTCTGGATGGGCAACACCACCGGGCTGGCGCTGGCGGCGTGTTGTTTTGCCCTGCTGCTGTGGCGTGCTGCGCGCGCGCCGTAGCCGCCCGCGCCCGGCAGCGACCCTGCCCCGCGCCGATAAGAGGGGACGGCGGGTTCAGCCTTGCGCCGTGCGCAGCCCCTTGGTCCAGGCTTCCATCGCCTCGTTGGCGGGAGCCATCGGCGCTTCGAGGAAGGAGATGACGAATTTGTCGCCCATGTCGGCGATGCCGATCGAGCGCGGGCGCACGGCCAGCACCATCGGGTTGGGCAAGGCGATGCCAAAGCAGAAAATCACCTCGGCCGCGGCTTTGATGTCCGGCGCGATCGTGCCGCCGATGCGCGAAGTGTGTTCGTAATGATCGAACACGGCGATGAATTTGACCTGCGGGTTCGCCGCGATTTTGGCCTTGAAATATTCGACGACGTCGGCAACCGTCTTGTACGGTGTTTCCGATTTGGCGAATTCGGCGACGTAAACCGGGTATTTTTCCTGCAACAGCGTTTGTTTCATGGGAACTCCAGCGGGTTGATCGGGCCACTGCCTGCCGCCTCACGGCAGGAGCGGTGAGAAGTTGAGCAATTTACTCGGATCAACACATTCCGATGTCCACATCGGTCAATTTTTGCTTCAGACCGCTTCCAGCGCTTCGATGCGCTCGCCGAGTTCCAGCCAGCGCTCTTCGAGCGCGGCGATGCGGGCGCTGACCGCATGGTGTCGCCTGCCTTGTTCGGCGCGCTGCGCGGCGATCCCGTCCGGGCGCGCCAGCTCGGTTTCCAGTGCGCTGCGTTCGGCTTCGAGCTGTCGCAGCTCGGCATCGACCCTGGCGAATTCGGCTTTCAGCGGCTTGAGCTGCTGCGCGCGCTGCTGCCGTTGCTCGGCCTGCTGGCGGCGCAGCTGTTTGCGTTCGCTGCCTGCTGCTGGCGCAGCTGCTGTGGCTGTCGGCGCCTGCTGCGCGGTGGTTTGCCGCTGCGCCGTGCGCGACAACGCCCATTGCTGGTAGTCGTCCAAGCTGCCGTCGAAGTCTTGCACCTCGCCTCCGGCGACCAGCCAGAAGGCATCGCAGGTCGCCCGGAGCAAAGCGCGGTCGTGTGACACCAGCAGCACGGTACCGGTGAAATCCTGCAGCGCCAGCGCCAGGGCCTCGCGTGTGGGCAGGTCGAGGTGGTTGGTCGGTTCGTCGAGCAGCAACAGGTTGGGCCGCCGCCAGATGACCAAAGCCAGCGCCAGCCGCGCTTTTTCACCGCCGGAAAAGCTACCGCAAGGGCGCAGCATCATGTCGCCGTCGAATTGGTAGCGACCCAGCCAATTGCGCCAGTCCTGCTCGGTGGTGTGCGCCGGGGTGTCGCGCGAGAGCCGTTGCATGTGCTGCAGCGGCGATTCGTCCAGGCGCAGCACGTCCACTTCCTGCTGCGCGAAGTAGCCGATCACCAAGCCCTTGCCTTCGATGCGCTGACCCGCCAGCAGCGGCAACACGCCGGCGAGGGTTTTGACCAGGGTGGATTTGCCTTGGCCGTTGGCGCCGAGGATGCCGATGCGCAAACCGCCAGTGATGCTGCGGCTGACGCGCTGCAGCACCGGCTGCGCCGCGTAGCCACATGTGGCGTCGTGCAGGGTGAGGAGCTGTTGCGGCAGGCTGTGCGGCGGCAGCAGTTCGATGCGCAGCGCGTTGCTCAAAACCACGGGAGCCAGACGCTGCATGCGTTCGAGCGCCTTCATCCGGCTTTGCGCCTGCCGCGCCTTGGTCGCCTTGGCGCGAAACCGTTCGACGAAGCGGGTCAGCCGCGCGATGTCCTGCTGTTGCCGCGCGAACGCCGCCTGTTGCTGCATGAGTTTTTCCGCCCGCTGCTCCTCGAACAAGGTGTAGTTGCCGCCGTAGCGGGTGAGTTTGCCGCCGTCGAGGTGCACGGTGATACGGCAGACGGCGTCGAGAAACTCGCGGTCGTGTGAAATCATCAGCAGCAGGCCGCCGTAGCGCGACAGCCATTGCTCCAGCCAGACCAGCGCATCCAGGTCGAGGTGGTTGGTCGGCTCGTCGAGCAGCAGACAGTCGCTCGGCGCAAACAGCGCCTGCGCCAGCGCCAACCGCATCCGCCACCCGCCGGAAAATTGGCGCACCGCCCGCTCCAGCTCGGCCAGACTGAACCCCAGCCCGAGCAGCAGCGCCTGGGCACGCGCCCGCGCGGTGTAGCCGCCGGCCAGTTCGAACGCGTGCTGCGCCTCGGCCAACGCATGCGCTGCGGCGGCGTCGTGCGCTGGCGACTGCAGTGCCGCATGCAGCGCCCGCTGCGCGGCTTGCAACGCGCCGTCGCCCTGCAATACGAACTCGGTGGCGCTGGCATCGGTGTCCGGTACATCTTGGGCGACGGTGGCCACCCGCCATCCAGCCGGCCGTTCGACGCTGCCCGCGTCTTCGTGCAATTCGCCCAGCAGCAGTTTGAACAGCGACGTCTTGCCCGCACCGTTGACGCCGACCAGACCGACCTTGTCGGTCGCGTGCAGCGTGAGGCTGGCGCGGTCGAGCACGATTTGCGTGCCGCGACGCAACACGACGTCGGTGAGGCGGATCATGCCCGAGTCGCGTCGGCAGCCGCGCGCAGGTCTGCGGCGAGCAGCAGACATACCGCTTCCGGATGCTGCTCGGTATCCAGCCAGACAGCCGGCAGACGCGGGAATGCGGCCTCGAACGCAGCGCGCTCGTTGCCGACTTCGAGCACCAGCACGCCTTGCGGCGCCAGATGCTCCGGCGCCTGCTGCAGGAGACGGCGTATCAAGTCCATGCCGTCGGCGCCCCCGGCCAGCGCCAGCGCCGGTTCGTGGCGGTATTCCTGCGGCAGCGCCTGCATGCTCGCCGCCGGCACGTAAGGCGGGTTGCACAGCACGAGGTCGTAGCCTGCACCCGGCTGCGCCGGCAGCGCGTCCCACAAATCGGAGGCGATCAGCCGCACCCGATCCTGCAGGGCATACGCCGCGCGGTTGATTTGCGCCACGTCCAGCGCGTCGGCGGAGATGTCGCTGGCATCGACCTGCGCCTGCTGCCACTCCAGCGCCGCCAAGATCGCCAAACAACCCGACCCGGTACACAGATCGAGCACGCGGCGCGGCGGCTGCGGCAGCCAGGGGTCGAACGCTCCCTGCACGAGCAATTCGGCGATGAACGACCGCGGCACGATCACCCGGCGGTCCACGGTGAAACGCAATCCAGCCAGCCATGCCTGCCCCAACAGATACGCCAGCGGCTGGCGCGACGCGATGCGCTCGGCGGTGAGCCGTACGACCCGTTGCCACTGCGCCGCGCTCAGCCTTCGCCGCGCGTGCTGCTGCAAACGCGCCGCCTCGGTGGCGGGCAGACCCACGGCGTACAACACCAGCCACGCCGCCTCCTCTTGCGCGTTGGCGCAACCGTGACCGTAAGTCAGATTAGCGGCGTCGAGCGCCTGTGCGGTTTCGGCCCAGGCCTGCGCCAGCGTCGGCGTGGCGGCCTCGCTGCGCGGCCTCATACCGCCAACGCCTCGAGGGTGCGGCGGTAGATGTTTTTCAGCGTGTCTATGGCGTGCACATCGACGCATTCGTCGATTTTGTGGATGCTGGCGTTGACCGGGCCGAATTCGACGACTTGCGGACAGATTTTGGCGATGAAGCGGCCATCGGACGTGCCGCCGCTGGTGGACAGTTCGGCGTTCAAACCGGTTTCGGCGCGGATGGCCGCTTGCAACGCCGCGGACAGCGCACCCGGCGGAGTCAGAAAGGGCTCGCCGCCGAGCGACCAGTCGATGGAGTAATCGAGCGCGTGGCGGTCGAGCACGGCGTGCAGCCGTTGCCGCAGCTGCTCGGGGGTGGATGCGGTGGAAAAGCGGAAGTTGAAGTCCACCACCAGCTCGCCGGGGATGACGTTGGTCGCACCGGTGCCGGCGTGGATATTGGACATTTGCCACGACGTCGGCGGGAAGTGCGCATTGCCGTCGTCCCAGCGCGTCGCGGCGAGTTCGGCCAGCGCTGGAGCAGCCAAGTGAATAGGGTTTTTCGCCAGATGCGGATAGGCGATGTGTCCCTGCACCCCGCGCACCGTCAGCCGGCCCGACAGCGAGCCGCGCCGGCCATTCTTGATCACATCGCCCAGCTGCGCCGTGGACGTCGGCTCACCGACGATGCACCAGTCCAGCCGCTGGCCGCGTGCCGCCAGCAGTTCACACACTTTGACCGTGCCGTCGCGCGCCGGGCCTTCCTCGTCGCTGGTGAGCAAGAAGGCCAGACCCGCAGCCGGCCGCGGGTGTGCGGCGATGAATTCCTCCACGGCCACGACCATCGCCGCCAGCGAGGTTTTCATGTCGGCGGCGCCACGGCCGTAGAGCTTGCCGTTGCGCACCGTGGGCACGAACGGGTCGCTGTGCCACTGGTCGAGCGGCCCCGCAGGAACGACGTCGGTGTGCCCGGCAAACAGCAGCACCGGCGCGTCCGCTGCCAACCCTGGGCGCAGTGCCCAGAGGTTGCTCACGCGGCAGTCTTCCGGCCCGCTGGGCAGCGCTTCGCAGGCGAAGCCGAGAGCTTGCAGCCGCGCGGCCAGCAGGGCCTGGCAGCCGGCGTCCTGCGGGGTGATCGAATGGCGGGAAATCAGCTGTTGCGCCAGGGTTTGCGTCGGGGACATGCGGCAGCGCGCGGCGTTCAGCGCGGAGAATCGACGTCGAGGGTGATTTCGGTGAAGGACGGCGTGTCGTCCTCCACTTCTTCTGCGGGTGCGGCCTGCTTGCGCAGGCTGGAGTCGTTTTCCAGGCGCCAAAGCAGATTGGTTGGCGAATCGGCGTAGGCCAACGCCTCCTCGCGGCTGACGATGCCGTCGATGACCATCGCCGCCAGCGCCTGCTCGAAGGTTTGCGAGCCTTCGGCCATCGACTTTTCCATCGCCTCCTTGACGCCGGAGAAATCGCCCTTTTCGATCAGCTCGCGCACCAACTGGGTGTTGAGCATGATTTCCACCGCCGGGGTGAGGCCACCGGCGGTGGCGCGCAGCAGGCGTTGCGAGACGATGCCGCGCAGCCCCGAGGCCATGTCGTTGTACAGCGCCGGGCGTTGATCCATCGGGTAGAAGCCGACGATGCGGTTGAGTGCCTGATAGCTGTTGTTGGCATGCAGCGTCGCCAGGCAGAGGTGACCGGACAGGGCATACTGCAAGGCCGCGGTCATCGTCGCCTGGTCGCGGATTTCGCCGATCATGATGCAGTCGGGTGCCTGGCGCAGCGCGTTTTTCAGCCCGACGGCCAGCGATTCGGTGTCGATGCCGACTTCGCGCTGGTTGACGATCGACTTGCGGTTGACGAATAGATACTCGATCGGCTCTTCCAGCGTGAGAATGTGGCCGGTGCGGTTGGCGTTGCGGTAGTCGATCATCGCCGCCAGCGTCGTGCTCTTGCCCGCGCCGGTGGCACCGACCATCAGCAGCAGGCCGTGCTTTTCCATCACCAGATCGGCAAGAATCCCCGGCAGGTTGAGCGATTCCAGCGGCGGCACCTCGCCGGGAATGAACCGCACCACCATCGCCACGCTGCCGCGCTGGCGGAACGCGCTGATGCGAAAACTCCCGAGTCCGGGGCGCGGCAGCCCCATGTTGAGCTCGCCCGTGCGCGTGACCTCGGCGGCTTTTTCCGGCCCCACTGCCTCGGCGAGCAGGCGAAACGGCTCCTCGGTGGTCAGCACCTGGCGGTTGACCGCCACCGCATGGCCGTTGATGCGGATGAGGATCGGCGCATGCGGGCTGATGTACAGATCGGACGCTTTTTTTTCCGCCATCAGCTTGAACAGCCGTTCCATTGCCGACATGATGTCCCCCTCCCTGTGCCGCGTCGTACCGACTGACTGCGCTCAGGTACGCAGCAGTTCGTTGATGCTGGTTTTGGCGCGCGTTTGCGCATCGACTTTTTTCACGATCACCGCGCAGTACAGACTGTACTTGCCGTCGCTGCTGGGCAGGCTGCCGCTGACCACCACCGAACCGGCAGGAATGCGCCCGTAGCTGATTTCGCCAGTGGCGCGGTCGTAGATCTTGGTCGATTTGCCGATGTAGACCCCCATCGAAATCACGCAGTTGTCTTCGACGATCACGCCTTCGACCACCTCGGAGCGCGCGCCGATGAAGCAGTTGTCGCCGATGATGGTCGGGTTGGCCTGGATCGGTTCCAACACCCCGCCGATGCCCACGCCGCCCGACAAATGCACGTTCTTGCCGATTTGCGCGCACGAGCCGACGGTGGCCCAGGTATCGACCATCGTGCCCTCATCGACATACGCACCGATGTTGACGTAAGACGGCATGAGCACCACGTTCGGCGCGATGTAGCAGCCGTGCCGCGCCACCGCCGGCGGCACCACGCGCACGCCGGTGGCGCGCATCTGCTCCTCGGACAAATGGTGGAATTTGGTCTGCACTTTGTCGAAAAAATGCAAATCGCCGGCTTGCATCGGCTGGTTGTCGTGCAGGCGGAAACTCAGCAGCACGGCTTTTTTCAGCCATTGGTGCGTCACCCATTCACCGTCGATGCGCTCGGCCACGCGCAGCTTGCCGGTGTTGAGCTGGTCGATGACGTGATCGACCGCTTCGCGCAACTCCGCTGGGGCGTTGCCCGGGTTGTAGCTGGCGCGTTGTTCCCAGGCCTGGTCGATGAGGGTTTGCAATTGTTGGGTCATGTCGTGGTTCGTGTGGAGGAACAAGGGGTTGTCAACGAAGTTCGGTGCAATACGCGGCGATCCGCCGCGCCGCCTCGACGCATTCGGCCAGCGGCGCCACCAGCGCCAGGCGCACCCGGCCGCGTCCTGGGTTGACGCCGTCCTGCTCGCGCGCCAGATAACTCCCGGGCAAAACGGTGACATTGTATTTTTCGTACAAACCGCGGGCGAATGCTGCGTCGTCGCGCGGTGTGGCCGCCCAGAGGTAAAACCCGGCGTCGGGCAGGCGCACGTCCATCACCGGCTGCAAAATCGGCAGCACGGCTGCGAATTTTTCACGGTACAGCGCGCGGTTGGCTTGCACATGCTGTTCGTCACCCCAGGCGACGACGCTGGCGGCCTGCACCGCCGGGCCCATGGCGCTGCCGTGGTAGGTGCGGTAACGGGTGAACGCGGCGATCAGCGCCGCATCCCCGGCAACGAAACCCGAGCGCAACCCCGGCACGTTCGAACGCTTCGACAGAGAAGTGAACAGCAGCAGGCGGCGAAAATCGCGCCGCCCCAGCGCCCAAGCTGCCTGCAGACCGCCCAGCGGCGGCTCGTCACCAAACCAGATCTCCGAATAGCACTCGTCGCTGGCGATGACAAAGCCATGCCGGTCCGACAGCGCGAACAACTGCTCCCATTCCTGCAGCGGCATGACCGCGCCGGTCGGATTGCCGGGCGAGCAAACGTACACCAACTGCGTGCGCTGCCACACTGCGGCGGGCACTGCAGCCCAGTCGACGGCGAAATTGCGCCGCGCATCGGCCGCGGCAAAGTAGGGCTGCGCCCCGGCGAGCAAGGCCGCACCTTCGTAGATTTGGTAGAACGGGTTCGGGCAGACGACGGTAGCGCCCGCACGCGAGGCGTCGACCACCGTCTGCGCGATGGCGAACAACGCCTCGCGCGAACCGTTGACCGGCAACACCTGCGTCTGCGCGTCCAGGGTAACGCCGTAACGCTGCCGTGCCCATCGCGCGCATGCTTGGCGCAATACCGCCGAGCCCGCGGTAGTCGGATAGACCGCCAGTCCGTCGAGATGTGCAACCAGGGCGTCGCGGATGAACTGCGGCGTCGGATGCTTGGGCTCGCCGATACCCAGGCTGATCGCCGGCCACTGCGCCGCTGGCGTCACCCCGTGCAACAGCGCACGCAGTTTTTCGAATGGATAGGGCTGGAGCAGGTCGAGACGGGGATTCACGGACGACGGCGGGGCAGGCGGCAACGGCAAACGCCAGATTCTACGGACACGCCCGCGCCCTGCCGGCGCACAGCGAGAAGAAAAATCACAACTCACCGCGGCCGCGGTGTCATCACCTCGCCGCGGCGCGCGTTACTGTTTGCACAGCGAACGTTTTGCCGCCGGTTCCGGGCTGGCCACTATGCTATGGAATATGTCAACGCACTTCCCTCTGCGCTCGTGAGCAAAGCAGCTGCATCCAGCGCGCTGAACCAGTTTTGTGCCCAGGTGCGGGTGCGCGCTACGCGGATGGCGCTGATCGAGCTGCGCGACGCCGCCGCCGCAGCTGACGTCGTCCAGGACAGTCTGCTCAAGCTCGTCAGCCATTACCACGACCGCCCAGCACAGGAGTGGCCGCCGTTGTTCTACAGCATTTTGCGCAACCGCATCACCGACGTGCATCGCCGGCGCAAAATGGAAAAAATTTTCGATTTTTTCTTTTCCAGCGATGACGAGGACGACGCGCCGCCGAGTTGGGAGTCGATCGCCGACTCGGCGCTCGGCCCCGAGGCCGAGCTGGCCAACGCCCAGCTCGCCGGGCGCATCGCCGACGCTCTGTCGGCGCTCAGTCCACGGCAGCGCGAGGCGTTTTTGCTGCGCGAGATGGAGGGTTTGTCGATCGTCGACACCGCAGCAGCGATGAAAGTCAGCGAAGGCAGCGTCAAAACCCACCACATGCGCGCGCTGACTCGGCTGAGAGAATTGCTCGAAGCGGACCATCCGGCTAAAGTTTGAACTGTCTGTTGCAGGCGACCATCATGACCACTCAGACCCATCTCACCCCGGCTCAGATCGACCGCTACCGCAGCGGCCTGGCGTCGGCTGAACTGGCCGCGCAAATCGAGCGTCATCTGCAGTCTTGCCCGCAGTGCCAGCATGAGCTGCAGTTCGGTCGGCGGTTGAGCGCTCTGCTCGCGCCACTGCCGCAGTTGGCCTCGCATCTGCCCCGCCGCGCAGCGCGCAGCGTGCGCTGGCCGCGGGTATTTGCCGCCGGCATGGCCACCGTCTCGCTGGCGCTTGCCGTCGTCATCAGCGCGCCGCACTTCACGGCGGGCAACGGCGGCTATCCTGGCAACCTCAGCCCGCAGATCGCCGATGCCGTGCAGAACATCGATTTCTATCAATGGCTGTCCGAACATCCGCAAATGCTGCAACAGGGGATGCAACATGCCAACCCGGCGTGAGTTTGCTTGCCGCGTGGCCAGACCGCTGCTTGGCTGGCTGGCGCTGCTGACCGCCGCACTGGCCGCAGCGTCCGTGCTGATCCCTGCCGCCATGGCCAACCCGCGCGACAAGCAAGGGGCTTACCAGCAATGGGAGCAAATGCCTGCCGAGCAGCGCGAACGCATCCTTCAGGAGCAACAGCGCTTCAAGCGGCTACCGCCCAGCGAGCAGGAGCGTTTGCGCCGCGAATATGAACAACGCCGACGGCAGTAATGCACTGTTGGGTTTGTCGCCGCGCGGTCAAGAGCGGTCACGCCGTCAGCGAGCAGCGGCGGCGTGCGGAAAAAATACAAACACCTCGCCGCCATCGCGCACCACATGCGCGCGCGCACCGTGCGGCAGGGTGAGTTTGGTGCGGACATGGCCGAACGGCAGGCCGGTCATCAGCGGTACGCCGTGCGGTTTGAGCTGGGCACGTAACCAGTCCACCGCAGCCGCCAAGTCGTAGCCGGCGTCGTGCGCGCTCAGCTTGTAGGCGGTGAAATGGCCGAGCAGCACCGCTTTCTGCCGTTGCAAAATGCCAGCGTGGAGCAATTGGCTGAACAGCCTCTCGACGCTGTACGGGTGCTCGTTGACATCTTCGAGAAACAGCACGCCGCGCACCCCGGGGAAAAAGGGTGTGCCCACCAGACTGGCGACGAGTGTGAGGTTGCCGCCCCACAACACCCCTTTGACGTCCAGACCCCGCGGCGCATCGGCGCAGGCAAAGCCGACGGCTTCGAGCGTGCCATCGACGGCGTCGAGAAAGCTGCCGACTGTGGTGTCGTCGGTCGGGGCGTGGCCGAAATCGAAAGCCGCCATCGGTCCGCTGAAGGTGACCGCGCCGGTCTTGGCGAGCAACGCGAGCTGCAGCGCAGTGAAGTCGCTGTGCCCGACCCAGAGTTGCCCCCGGTTTTGGATCGCTTCGCCTAGCAAGGCATAGTCGATCTGCGTCAGCAGGCGGCTCAGACCGTAGCCGCCGCGGGTCATCATGACCACCCCGGCTTTGCTGCGCGCCGCGTCGTGCAGCGCGCGCAGCCGCTGCGCGTCGGTACCGGCAAAGCGCTGCACCCGGGCAAACACCTGCGCGCGAGCCTGCACCTCGAAACCCAGTGCCTGCAACTGCGCCACGGCCAGTTCCACCCGCTGCGGCTCCTGCACTGCGCCGGATGGAGACACCAGCCGCAACAGCCCGCGACGCGGCACAGACTGTGCAGCAGCTTGGTCGTGCGCGGCAGGGACGGTACGGTTCATGGCTGTGGCGCGCAGGGTGGCATGGCGTCGAGTTCGATGACTTCGATTCCCGCCAGACGCGCGTCGCAGGCTGTGGGTGCGATGCCTTTTTGCTCGCGCCGCCGTTGGCGGAAAAAGTCTTGCAGCAAAGCGGCGCAGGCAGATTGCTCGACGCCGCCGGTCACTGCGCAATGATGGTTGAGCCGCGGATCGGCGAACAGGTCGATCACGCTGCCGGCAGCGCCGGTTTTGGGATCGAAGGCGCCAAACACGACGCGGGCGAAACGCGCGTGCAGCAAGGCCATGGCGCACATCGCACACGGTTCGAGCGTGACGTAGAGGGTGCAATCGGGCAGGCGGTAATTGCCCAGCAGCGCCGCGGCCTGACGCAAGGCGACGATTTCGGCGTGCGCGGTGGGATCGTTCTCGCCGATCGGCCGGTTATAGCCGGTGGCGATCACCCGTCCTCCGCGCACGATGACGGCGCCGACCGGCACCTCACCGAGCAGCCAGGCGTTGTGCGCTTGGTCGAGCGCCAGGCGCATGAACGCCTGGTCGGCCAAGAGGTCGGCAGCCGCGGAATCGGCCATGCGCCTACTCGGCCGCGCTGGCAGGGCGTGCTTTGAGCGCCTTGTCCAGCGATTGCTTGAACTGCCTGAGCGCCGCCGAGGCCGACTGGGAACGATCTCCCTCCTGCCCGGAAGACGGCGGCGTCCCTACTCCCACTTGCGCATACCACTGGCTGCGCACCAGCCAGGCGACGACGAGCAGCGCCAGCAACAACCCGATGAGTCCCAGCAGCATGCGCATGCAACCTCCGTACAGCCTCACTCCCACTCGATCGTCGCCGGTGGTTTGCTCGATATGTCGTAAGTCACGCGGTTGATGCCGCGGACTTCGTTAATGATGCGGCTGCTGACTTTTTTCAGCAAGCCATAAGGCAGCTCGGCCCAGTCGGCCGTCATGAAGTCGCTGGTCTGCACCGCGCGCAGCGCCACGACGTAATCGTAGGTGCGGCCGTCGCCCATCACGCCCACGCTCTTGACCGGCAAGAATACGGCAAACGCCTGGCTGGTCAGGTCGTACCAGGTCTTGCCGCTGGCGGGGTCGCGCCAGTTGCGCAGTTCGTCGATGAAAATCGCGTCGGCACGGCGCAACAGGTCGGCGTATTCGGCCTTGACCTCACCGAGAATGCGCACCCCCAGTCCAGGCCCGGGAAAAGGATGGCGGTAGACCATATCGTGCGGCAGACCGAGCGCCACACCGAGTTCGCGCACTTCGTCCTTGAACAGGTCGCGCAGCGGTTCGAGCAGCTTCAACCCCAGCGTCTGCGGCAGACCGCCGACGTTGTGGTGGCTTTTGATGGTGGTGGCTTTTTTGCTCTTTGCCCCGCCTGACTCGATGACGTCGGGGTAGATCGTGCCCTGCGCCAGCCATTTGGCATTGTTCAGTTTGGCCGCTTCGGCCTGGAACACGTCGACGAACTCGCGGCCAATGATTTTGCGCTTGGCTTCCGGGTCGCTCACCCCGGCGAGCGCGGCGAGAAAGCGCGCGCTGGCGTCCACATGCACCACGCGGGCATGCAAACGTCCGGCGAACATGTCCATCACCTGCTCGGCTTCGCCCAGGCGCAGCAGGCCGTGATCGACGAACACGCAGGTCAGCTGGTCACCGATGGCGCGGTGGATCAGCGCGGCGGCGACGCTGGAATCGACCCCGCCGGACAGACCGAGCACGACTTCGTCGCTGCCGACCTGAAGGCGGATCGACTCGACCGCCTCGGCCACGTGGTCGCGCATGACCCAGTCGGGTTTCGCACCGCAAATCTGCAACACGAAACGCTCCAGGATTTCCCGCCCCTTGGCCGTATGCGTGACCTCAGGATGGAATTGCACGGCGTAATAACCGCGCGCCTCGTCGGCCATGCCGGCAATCGGGCAGCTCGGCGTGGATGCCATCACCTTGAACCCCGGCGGTAGTTCGGTGACCGAGTCACCGTGGCTCATCCACACTTTGAGCATGCCGTGGCCCTCGGCCGTGGAGAAATCCTCGATGCCGTCGAACAAGCGGGTGTGACCACGCGCGCGCACTTCGGCGTAGCCGAATTCACGCTGATCGCTCCATTGCACTTTGCCGCCGAGCTGCGCCGCCATGGTCTGCATGCCGTAACAAATGCCCAGGACCGGTACGCCCAAGTCCCACACCGCTTGCGGCGCACGCAGTTCGTGGTCTTCGTAGGTACTGCCGTGGCTGCCCGACAGGATGATGCCTTTGGGCGCGAAATGGCGAACGAAGTCGTCGCTGACGTCGCAGGGGTGGATTTCGCAATACACGTGCGCCTCGCGCACGCGGCGGGCGATGAGTTGGGTGACCTGCGAGCCGAAGTCGAGAATGAGAATTTTGTCGTGCATGAAAAAACAGACGCCGACTTCGAGTCGGCGTGCAGAGCAGATCGATCAGTCGATGTGGTAGTTGGGTGCTTCCTGCGTGATTTGCACATCATGGACGTGACTCTCGCGCATCCCCGCCGCGGTGATTTGCACGAATTGCGCCCGCTGCCGCATGTCTTCGATGGTGGCGCAGCCGCAATACCCCATCGACGAGCGCACCCCGCCGACGAGCTGGTAGATGATGGCCACCAGCGGCCCCTTGTGCGGCACCCGGCCCTCGATGCCTTCGGGGACGAATTTTTCGTTTCCCGCCGCCGAGGACGCCTCGGCGCCATCCTGAAAATAACGGTCGGCCGAGCCGGCCTTCATCGCGCCGATCGAACCCATGCCACGGTATGCCTTGTACGCCCGGCCCTGGTAGAGAATGGCTTCGCCTGGCGCTTCCTCGGTACCGGCGAACATGCTGCCCATCATCACCGTCGACGCCCCGGCGGCGATGGCTTTGGCGATATCGCCCGAGTAGCGGATGCCGCCATCGGCGATCAGCGGCACATCGGTGCCCTGCAACGCCTGAGCGACGTCGGCGATCGCCGTGATCTGCGGCACACCGACTCCGGCGACGATGCGCGTGGTGCAGATCGAGCCGGGGCCGATGCCCACTTTCACGCCGTCGGCGCCGGCTTCGACCAGTGCCAGCGCTGCTGCCGCAGTGGCGATGTTGCCGCCGACGACGTCGATGTGCGGATAGTTGCGTTTGACCCAGCGCACGCGGTCGAGCACACCCTGGCTGTGGCCATGCGCGGTATCGACCACGATGACGTCCACCCCGGCGTTGGCCAGGGCGTCGACGCGTTCTTCCGTGCCCTCGCCGACGCCTACTGCGGCCCCGACGCGCAGCTTGCCCTGCGGGTCACGCGCCGCGTTGGGACGCTCAGTGGCTTTCTGAATATCCTTGACCGTCATCAGCCCACGCAGTTCGAACGCGTCGTTGACCACCAGCACGCGCTCCAGGCGATGCTGGTGCATCAACGCCTTGGCCTGCTCCAGACTGGCGCCTTCGGGCACGGTGACCAAGCGCTCGCGCGGGGTCATGATGTCGCGCACCGGCATGTCCAGCCGTGTTTCGAAACGCAGGTCGCGGTTGGTGACGATGCCCACGACCTTGCCATGTTCGATCACCGGGAACCCGGAGATACCGTGCTGCTGCGACAGCGCGAGCACATCGCGCACCTTGACGATGGGCGAGATGGTGATGGGGTCGCGCAGCACGCCGGATTCGAAGCGCTTGACCCGCGCCACCTCGGTGGCCTGCGCTTTGGGGCTGAGATTTTTGTGGATGATGCCGATCCCGCCTTCCTGCGCCATGGCGATTGCCAGGCGGGACTCGGTGACCGTGTCCATCGCGGCCGAAACCAGAGGAATGTTGAGCGAAATTCTGCGGGTCAGTCGGGTGGACAGGTTGGTGTCTTTGGGCAACACCTGGGAATACGCGGGGACCAACAACACATCGTCGAAAGTCAGCGCTTTTCCAACAAGACGCATAGATGCCTCCGGGCAAAAGGAAATTATAAAGGCGCCCACCGCTGGTCACCCGCCGGTGCGGCCGGACATGGGATTTTTCGGCCAAACGCGGTAAGCTTTTGCCAAATCTTCAAGCCGTCCACCGACTATGCCTGACTTTGCATCCGTTGCCGCGCTTTGCCGTTTCTGTCTGTCCGCCACCGTGCTGGCCGGTGCGCTGCTGCCGCAGTGGGCGTTGGCCGTGCAGTGGAAATGGCGCGACGCCCAAGGCGTGATGCATTACAGCGACCAGCCGCCGCCGGCTTCGATCCCGCCGCGCGATATTTTGCAGCGCCCCGCGCAATCCGCCGTGGCAGTGCCACCGAGCACGCCGGCGGCCTCGCAGCCGCTCGGCCCCACCGAGCTGGAGAAAAAAATCGCCGAGAAGAACAAGGCCGAGCAAGCTGCGCAGGAGCAAGCCAAACGGCAGCAACAGCAGGCACAGGCATTGATCGACCAGCAGAACTGTCTACAGGCGCAACAGCAGTTGCGGGTGATCGACAGCGGGCAGCGCCTGACGCAAATCGACGCGCAGGGGCAGCGGGTGTTTCTCGACGATGCACAGCGTGCTGCCGAGCGCGCCCGCGTTTCAGCCCTGATCGCGCAGTACTGCCGTTGAGCGTGGGCCGCGCTGCACGCGGCGGCGAACGCTCAAATCTTCCAACGCTCGGCGAGCTTGGCCGGGCGCAGCACGTCGTATTCCTCGAACGGCTGGTGGATCCACGGGCTGGTGGGCAGCATGTCGACGTAGTACTCGGGCAGGTAAGTGGAAATCCCTTTGACCCAAATCACCGCGCTGCGCAACTCGGTGATCTTGCCGCTGCCGCGCAGGTGGTTTTCCACCGCCTTGAGGGTCTCGCCCGAATCGGCCAAATCATCGACCAGCAGCACACGGCCTTCGAGCTCGCCGCGCGGCAGCGTGATGTAGCGGGCGATGTCCAGCCGCCCTTGCACCGTGCCGGCGTTGTCCCGATACGAGCTGGTGGACATGATCGCCAGTGGTTTATCGAAAATGCGCGACAAAATGTCTCCCGGCCGTACACCGCCACGCGCCAAACACAAAATCTGATCGAACTCCCAGCCCGAGGCATAGACCTTGAGCGCGAGCTTTTCGATCAGCGCGTGGTATTCGTCCCATGAAACATACAAATGCTTGCCGTCCTCGCTGAGCATGGCCGAACCTTTGTGAACGTGTGAAAAACCTGGTGGGTGGCGGCGACGTCCCGATTCAGCCCTGGAATGGATGCCGCAGCACGATGGTGTGCTCGCGGTCCGGGCCGGTGGACACCATATCGATGGGCGCGCCGATCAGCTCGCCGACGCGCTGCAGGTAACTGCGCGCATTGGCCGGCAGTTGCTCCCACGCCGTCAAGCCGTAGGTGCTTTCGCTCCAGCCGGGAAAGTCCTCGTAGATCGGCTCGCAGCGGGCGATTTCGTCGGCATCGAGCGGCAGCACGTCGAGTTGGCGGCCGTCGAGCCGATAGCCGATGCAGGCACGGATGGTCGGCAGCCCGTCGAGCACGTCGAGCTTGGTGATGCACAGCCCGGACACGCCGTTGATGATCACCGCGCGCTTGAGCGCGGCCACGTCTAGCCAGCCGCAGCGCCGCGCCCGGCCGGTGACGGTGCCGAATTCCTGGCCGACGCGCGACAGGTGTTCGCCCACCGTGCCCGGCTGATCGGTCGGCAGCTCGGTCGGGAACGGGCCGCTGCCCACGCGGGTGGTGTACGCCTTGGTGATGCCCAACACGTAATGCAGCAGACTGGGGCCGATGCCCGAGCCCGCCGCAGCCGTACCGGCCACGCAGTTGCTCGACGTGACGAACGGATAGGTGCCGTGGTCGATGTCCAGCAGCGAACCCTGTGCGCCTTCGAACAACAGACGGTCGCCGCGCTGGTGCGCCTGGTGAATCAGATAGCCGACATCGGCCAGCAGCGGGCGGATGGACTCGGCGGCGGCCAGCAGTTCGTCGCGCACCCGCGCCGGATCGACCGCTTCGGTCTGCAGATAGTGCCGGAGCACGAAGTTGTGCAAGTCGAGCACTTCGTCGAGTTTGGCCTGCAGTCGCTGCGGATGCTTGAGATCCTGCAGCCGCACCGCGCGGCGCGCGACTTTGTCTTCGTAAGCTGGGCCGATGCCCTTGCCCGTGGTGCCGATCTTGCCGCTGCCGTCGCTCTCACGCCGTGCCTCGCGCGCCTTGTCCAGCGCCACATGCGTGGGCAGGACCAACGGGCACGACTCGCTGATGTGCAGCCGCGGGCGGACTTCGGCACCAGCGGCTTCCAGCCGGGCGATTTCTTGCAAGAGGTGCTGCGGATCGACGACCACGCCGTTGCCCACGTAACACGCCACCCCGGCGCGCATGATGCCCGAGGGAATGAGTTGCAACGCGGTTTTTTGGCCGTCGATCACCAAGGTGTGACCGGCGTTGTGCCCGCCTTGGAAGCGCACCACGCCCTGGGCATGGTCGGTCAGCCAATCGACCACCTTGCCCTTGCCCTCATCCCCCCATTGGGTGCCCACGACCACGACATGACGACCAGTATTCACGCGGATGTTCTTTCAAGAAAACGTCTAACAAAGCAGCCGCCGCGTCTTACGCGGTGGGTTCGACCCGCCAAACACCGTCGTGCAAGACCAAACGGCGCCCGGCCTGCGCACCCGGGCTGTGCAGCTGCTCGGAGGGTAATTGCACCACGGTTTGCCCGGCCTGCCGCAATGCGGCCACGGCCTGCCCCAGCCCCGGCGTATCGTCCCAGGGGGCGAAAACCGGCTCGGCGGTCTGCGGCAGGCACGCAAAACGGCCGATTTCGCGCAAATCCATCGAAAACCCGGTCGCCGGCCGCGGTCGGCCGAAACTGGCGCCGATTTCGTCGTAACGCCCGCCGCGGGCGACGGCATTGGCGTAACCGGGCGCGTACATGCTGAACAACACGCCGCTGTGATAGCGGTAGCCGCGCATATCGGCCAGATCGAACTGCACCGGTACGCCCTGGCTGCGGTGATGCTGCGCCAGCGCGGCCAGATCGGCAAGTGCCTGTGCAATCAAGGCGTGCTGCGGCAGCACCTGCCGCGCCTGCTGCAAGACGCTGGCGTCGCCGTACAGCTCCGGCAGGGCGAGAATGGCCTGGCGCTGTACGGCGCTGCAGTCGCGCGTCAGCCAGCGCAGTTCACCGCTATCCTTGCTTGCCAAGGCATCGAGGATCGCCTCCAGTTCCTCCGGCCCGAGGAGCAGCCCGGACAGCACGCCGCGCACGATGCGGTGATCGGCCAGATCCAACGTCGGCCGATCGACCCCGGCCAGCCGCAGACACGCCAGCGCGAGTTGCTGCACCTCCAAATCCGCTTCCAGCCCGGCATGACCGTAGAGTTCGGCGCCGAACTGCACGATTTCTCTGCTGGCGTGCACGCCTTCGGGATGCGTGCGCACCACGCTGCCGCAATAGCACAGCCGCGTCACTCCCGGCTGGTTGAGCAGATGCGCGTCGATCCGCGCCGCCTGCGGCGTGATGTCGGCGCGCAACCCCAGCGCCCGGCCCGACAGTTGATCGACCAGCTTGAAAGTCTGCAAGTCCAGATCCTGGCCTGTGCCGGAGAGTAGCGAGTCGACGAATTCGAGCAAAGGCGGCATGACCAGCGCATAGCCATAGCCGCGTGCCGCGTCCAGGCAGGCGCGGCGCAGCTGCTCGATCACCGCCGCCTCACGCGGCAGCACATCGGAAAAATACTCGGGAAGACGCCAATGACTCATGAAATGCGCAACTCTAGGCGACACGGCAAGCATGCCAAAGGGGATACGCTCACTGCAGCGCGGCGATCAACAGCAGTCCGCCGGCGACGGCGATCAGGCCGATGAAGCGCAACTGCCCATCCGTGAGGGTGAGGATCTGCCGGAACAAGGCCCGCCACTGACCGGGCGCCAGCAGCGGCATCAGCCCTTCGAGGATCAGCAGGAGGCCGATGGCAAGAAGCAGGCAGTCGAGCATGTCCAGCCCTCGAACCCAACGGTCGATTCACCGGCAGGCAGCTTATTTCGCGGCTTTGCCGGCGCCACCTCCAGGGCCACGGAAATATTGGAAAAACTGGCTGTTGGGGTCGAGCACCAACACGTCCGACTTGTTGTTGAAACTGGCGCGGTAGGCCTCCAGGGTGCGGTAGAACTCGGCGAACTGCGGATTCTGCCCAAACGATTTGGCGTAGATCGCAGAGGCCTCGGCGTCACCCTGCCCTTTGATCGTCTGCGCCTTGCTGTACGCCTGCGAAATGACGATTTCGCGCTGCTTGTCGGCCTCGGCGCGGATTTTCTCCGCCTCGGCGTAGCCCGTGGAGCGCAGTTCGTTGGCCACGCGCTGCCGTTCGGCCTCCATGCGGCGGTACACCGACTGGGTGATCGAGGCGACGAAATCGACCCGCGTGAGGCGCATGTCGACGATCTGAATGCCCGTGCCCTTGATGTCTTTGGCGATGCCCGCCTGCACGTCGCGCATCACCTGGTCACGCTGCGACGCCAGCACCTGGCGCACCGTGCGCTTGGTGATCTGCTCGTTGAGCGCGGCTTTGACGATTTGCGACAGGCGGTCGCCGGCGCGGCGCTGATCGCCGCCGTAGCTGCGGATGAACTCGGTCGGGTTGGTAATGCGCCATTTCAGATACCAATCGACCACGACGTTCTTTTTTTCCGCGGTGATGAAGCGGTCGGTATCGGGACTTTGCAGGGTGAGGATGCGCTTGTCGAGAAACACCACGTTCTCGAATGGAGCCGGCAGCTTGAAATACAGACCGGGCGCGCTGATGACACGTTTGATCTGCCCCAGACCGAATACGGCGGCGAACTGCCGCTGATCGACGACGAACAGACTCGACGACAGCACCAGGATGGCGACGACGACGGCGACAAGGGCCAAAATGATTTTGTTCATCTCCCGGCCCTCACTGGAAATTGCGCTCGCGCAAGGTATCGCGCGACCCTCTGGACGAGGTCGCCGTGGTATCGGCTGCGGGCGCTGCGCTGCTGCCGGCAGCCGCCGCAGACGCCCCTGCCGCCGGCGCAGGCAGGCCGGGCGCCGCCGGCGCGGCCGAGACGGCCCCTGCTGCCGCAGCGGTCTTGCCCGCGGACTGCTGCAGCAGTTTGTCCAGCGGCAGATAGAGCAGGTTGTTGTTGTTGCGTGATTCGACCAGCACCTTGGAAACACTGGAAAGAATGTCCTGCATGGTCTGCAGATACATGCGCTCGCGCGTGACCTGCGGCGCTTTGTCGTACTGTTGCAGGATCTGGTCGAAACGCGAGGTATCGCCCTGAGCCTGCGCCACCACCTGCGCTTTGTACGCCTCGGCGTCTTGGATCAGCCGCGATGCCGTGCCCTGCGCACGCGGGATGACGTTGTTGGCGTAAGCCTGCGCTTCGTTCTTCAGCCGTTCGCGGTCCTGGCCGGCCTTGATCGCATCGTCGAACGCGGCCTGCACCTGCTCGGGCGGCTGCACGTTTTGCAGAGTGACCGTGGTGATGATGATGCCGGTTTTGTAGCGGTCGAGGATTTTTTGCGTCAGTGACTGCACGTCGCTGGCCACCTGTTCGCGGCCTTCGTACAACACGTAGTCGAGCGATTTGTTGCCGACGACTTCGCGCACCGCGGTTTCCGCCGCCTGCGACACGGCGTCGTCGGGGCTGCGATTGTTGTAGAGATAGTCGACGACGTTGTCGATGCGGTACTGCACGGCAAAGCGCACATCGACGATGTTTTCGTCTTCGGTGAGCATCGCCGACTCGGGCAGGCCGGTGGCTCTGACCTCGCCGCCCCGGCCCACTTCGACCGAGCGCACCTGCGACACATTGACGATTTCGTCAGCCTCGAACGGATAGGGCAGCCGCCAGTGGAAACCGGCGTTGGTAATGTAGGCCAGCTTGCCAAAGCGGGTGACCGCCGCTTGCTGCCCTTCCTGCACGATGAAAAAACCCGAAGCCAGCCAGCCGAGAACGCCGATGACGATGAGAATGACAAAACCCACGCCCATGCCTTTGGCCGAGGGATAGAGGTCTGGGCGTTGCGGCGGTGTCCCCATGCCGCCGTTACCGCGCTTTTTGCCGAACAGGCCGTTGAGTTTGCGGTTGAAATCGCGCCAGAGTTCGTCCAGATCGGGCGGCCCGCCGTTGTTGCCCCCGGGACGGCGGTTCGGGTCCTGGCCGTTTTGCTGGGTGTTTTGCTGGTTGCCGCCGCCGTCTTTGCCCCAGCGCGGGTCGTTGAGGTTGAACAGCCGCCAAGGCCATGCACGCCGCGCGGCTGACGCAGGCGGAGCGTTGTGTGCGGCAGGGCGGGCACGCCAAAAACGGGAGGGTGTCATGCGCAGAAAGGGGTTGAGTCTGACACGGCAGACGCCGCGGATTGAAAACGAGGGTCGGCGAGCACGGCTTGAAGCAAGGCGGTTTTCAGCGCGACGATGCCCGCGCCCGTCAGGGCGCTCACGGCAAACCGGGCTATCGTAGCATGGGGTTCGGCGTCTTCGCGGGGGATGTGATCGTTTGTAACCTGTAGATTCAGCGGCAGCAAATCGGACTTGTTCAAGATCAAGAACTGCGGAATGTCATCGGCGCCGATTTCGCGCAGCACGGCGTCAACTTCGTCCATCTGCTCGCGCAGCATCGGCGAGCTGGCATCGACCACGTGCAGCAGCAAGTCGGCCTGCAAGGTGTCTTCCAGCGTGGCTTTGAACGCCTCGATCAGGGTGTGCGGCAGATCACGAATGAAACCCACGGTATCCGACAGCGTCACGTTGACTTGTGGTGCCAGGTACAGCTTGCGCGTGGTGGTGTCGAGGGTGGCGAAAAGCTGGTCGGCGGCGTAAATCTTGGATTTGGTCAGCGCGTTGAACAGCGTACTTTTCCCTGCATTGGTGTAACCGACCAGCGCGATGCGGAACACCCCGGTGCGGCCGCGGGCGCGACGTTGCGTCGTGCGCTGGCGGGCGAGTTTGCCCAGGCGCAGGCGCAGCATTTTGATTTTGTCGTCGAGCATGCGGCGGTCGAGCTCGATCTGCTTTTCGCCGGGGCCGCCACGCAAGCCGATGCCGCCAGCCTGCCGCTCCAGGTGAGTCCAGCCGCGCACCAGCCGCGTGGCGAGGTGTTCCAGGCGGGCGAGTTCGACCTGCATCTTGCCTTCGGCGCTTTGCGCGCGGCGGGCAAAAATTTCCAGAATCAGGCCGGTGCGGTCGATCACCGGTTTGCCCAGCGCCTTTTCCAGGTTGCGTTGCTGGATCGGGGTCAGGGTGTTGTCGAAAATGATGGCGTCGGCTGCAGACGCGCTGACCAGTTCGCCGAGTTCTTCCAGCTTGCCCGAGCCGATGTAGGTGGCGGCGTCCGGCTTTGGGCGCACGCAGGTCAATTCGGCAGCCAGGGCGTAGCCGGCCGAGGCGCTGAGTTGTTCGAGCTCGGCCAGCGCATCTCCCGGCACCGGGCGCCGGGATTGCACGCTGACCAGCGCGGCGCGCTCGGGGCCGTCAGGCCGCAGAGGTTTCTTGCTCACCTACTTGAAACGAGACGGGCCGCGCCGGAACTACGGTGGAAATCGCGTGCTTGTAGACCATCTGTGTCACGGTATTGCGCAACAGCACGACGTATTGATCGAACGATTCGATGTGGCCTTGCAATTTGATGCCGTTGACCAGGTAAATCGACACCTGCACATGCTCCTTGCGCAGCAGGTTCAAAAAGGGGTCTTGTAGCAACTGCCCTTTATTACTCATCTGATTCTCCGTAGTGTGAGGGAAGCTTAAATGGCATTCATGGTCTGGAATGCAAGAGCACGCAAAATAACATATTGCGTTCTTGCCCCGTGCCGCTGACGTCTTTCAGTCATCGCGCGCATAGGGATTGGCCGAGGTGCGGTACTCGATGCGCAAAGGTGTCCCGCCCAAGTCGAATTTTTCACGCAAACGGCCTTCGAGGTAGCGGGTGTAGCTGGCCGGAATGCGGTCGAGCGCGTTGCCGTGGATCACCACGACCGGCGGGTTGGTGCCGCCCTGGTGCGCATAACGCAGCTTGGGCCGCACCGCTGCGGCGCGCGGCGGCTGCTGTTGCGCTACGGCGTCGATGATCGCGCGAGTGAGCTTGGGTGTGGGCAATTTGCGGTACGCCGCGGCGTGCGCGGCGAGCACCGATTTCATCAATCCACCCAGCCCGGCACCGGTTTTTGCCGAAATACTGTGAAACCGCGCGAACGAGACGAAAGGCAGGCGCTGGCGGATCGCCAACCGCAGCCGCTCGCGCGCATAGGCGTCGGCGGCGTCCCATTTGTTCGCCGCCAATACCATCGCCCTGCCCGCCTCGACGGCAAAGCTGGCAATGTGCGCATCCTGCTCGGACACGCCTTCGGTGGCGTCGAGCAGCAACACCACCACATTGGCTTGCTCGATGGTTTGCAAGGTTTTGATCACGGAAAACTTTTCTACCGCCTCGAACACCTTGCCCTTGCGCCGCAGCCCGGCGGTGTCGATGAGGACGAACTGGCGGCCGTCGCGTTCGAACGGCACTTCGATGGCGTCGCGCGTGGTGCCCGGCTGGTCGAAGGCGATGACCCGCTCCTCGCCGACCAGGGCGTTGACCAAAGTCGATTTACCAACGTTGGGCCGACCGGCGATCGCCAGCCGTAGGCTGTGCGTGCGCGGTACGACGGCGTTGGCCGTGGCGACTGCATCCGCCGGTGCCGCGGCGACTGTCTGCTCGCCCGGCGGCTCTGCAGGCAACGCCGCCAGAATGCGTTCGAGCAATTCGGGCACGGCGTCGCCATGCGCCGCGCTGATCGCCAGCGGTTGCCCCAAGCCGAGTTCGTGGAATTCGGCCAGCGCCGGATGCACGGCGCGCCCTTCGGCCTTGTTCACCGCCAGCAGAATCGGTTTTCCGGTTTTGCGCAATTCGGCGGCGATGTGTAGATCTTGCGGACTCAGCCCGGTGCGCAGATCGACCAGAAACACCACCAAATCGGATTCGGCGATCGCCTGGCGCGTTTGCCGCGCCATTTCGTGGACGATGCCGGTATCGACCACCGGCTCGAAGCCGCCGGTATCGACCACGATCACCGGACGCTCGGCCATACGCAGTATGCCGTAGTGCCGATCGCGGGTCAGGCCGGGCAGATCGGCGACGATGGCGTCGCGCGAACGCGTCAGGCGGTTGAACAGGGTGGATTTGCCGACGTTGGGCCGCCCCACCAGCGAGACGATCGGGGTCATGCGCGGCGATCAGTCCGGAACGAAGGCATAGACCCCGCCTTTTGCCGTCACCACCACCATGGTCTTGCCAACGACTACAGGCGCCACCTGGATCGCACTGCCATCCGTGGCGACGCGGCCGACGATGCTGCCGTCCTTGGCTGAAAGAAAGCTGACGTAGCCCTGGTAATCGCCCACGGCCACGGTTTTGCCGACCAGCAGCGGCGCGCTCAGGTTGCGCCATTTCATCTGCGCGTTGGTCCAGCTCGGTACACCGTCGGCACTGGCGTAAGCCTGGACGTCGCCATCGGCCTGCGTGCCGACGACTTCCTGGTCGTTCATGCTCAGCGCGGTGTAGCCATCGGCGGGGCGCGTCCAGAGAATGCGCCCGGTATCGGCATCGATGCAGCCGACGGCAGACTGGTAGGCGCGGGCGCAGACCGTGGAGCCGAGCATCGCCGGTTGACCGGTAATGCCGACCACGCGCTCGACTTCGGTGACCCCGCGCGGTCGCGCCAGCGTCGCCTGCCAACGTGGCAGGCCGTCGGCGAGCGAGTAGGCGTCGATGCGCCCCAGCGCGGTGCCGACCATCACCACGCCGTCGCGCACCACCATGCCGCCGGCCTGCTGCACGAGCAATGACGCGGCGCGACTGTCGGCTTGCCACAGCCGCCGGCCGGTGGCGGCGTCGAATGCGACCACGCGTTGATCGGCACCCTGGACGATGATGCGGCCGTCGGCCACGGTCGGCGGCGTCAGCACGGTGGTGGGCAACTGGTAGCGCCAGAGCAACTGGCCTTTCGGCCCGATCGACACCAGACCGTTGTTTTTGTCCACCACCGCGGTGAACGTGCCATCGCTGCCGACCGCGGCGCTGATGCCAGAAGGCACACGCGCCGACCACTGTACCTGTCCTGTGCCCGCGTCCAGCCGCACGACCTGGCCATCGGCCGAGGCCACGACCACCGAGTCAGGCAGTGTGGCCGTTTGGAACCAGGCGGGAACGTCGCCGAGGCGCTGCGTCCACACCTGCTTGACGGTGAGGATGTTGGCCACCGGGGTCAGCGGTGTCGGGTCGGGGCGTTTGGATCCCGACGCGCAGGCGGCCAGTTGCACGGCGAGCAGCGCAGACAGCGCGATGCGCCCCAGCCGCAGCGCGCCGGGTTTGCTGCGTCGCGGTTGACTCAGGCCAAAAAACGTTTTCATGCTGCATCCCCCCCGACGGATTGGAGTTTGCGCAGCACGGCCGCACGCTCGGCGGAATCGGCGGGCATCGCCTTCAGCGCCGCTTCGTAGGCTTGACGCGCTGCATCGCGCTGCCCCTGCAGCAAGGCCAAATCGCCTCGACGCAGGTCGAACAGCGCGCTGAATGTCGGCTCGGGAACTTCTGCCAAGGTTTTGGCTGCCGCGGCGTACTGCTTGGCATCGATCTGCAGCGCCGACAAGTTCAGCCGCGCCACGGCGCGCACGCTCGGCCCGGAAGCATGCGCCATGGCCCACTGCAATGCGCTCATCGCCTGGGCGTTCTGTCCGGCGTCGTGCAAGGCTTTGGCCACGGCCAGCGCTGCCATGCCGGCGTAGGCACTGCCCGGCGCCTTGGCCTGCATCGCCGCCCAGGCCTGTTCGATCTGCTCGGGGCTGTTGCTCTGGATCGCCGTCTGCACCTGTTCGTAGACGACCGCGGCTTTGGCGCCTTCGTTGCGCTGCCACCATTGCCAGCCGTAGTAACCGGCAAAGGCCAGCGCGACGATCAGGACCGCGGCGGAAATCTGCGTGCCCCAGCGCTCCCAGAAATGGCGCATCTGGGCGATCTGTTCTTGTTCTTCGAAGGTGTAGCTCATGGAAGGTCAGGGGCTGAAAAACAGCCATTTTAGGTTGCCGCGTCAGCGCAGCGCGCAAACCAGGTGCTGCAGCGGTTCCAGCGGCAGCAAGCGCTGCTGCTGCGCGTCCTGCGCACCACGCAAATCTTTCAAACCAACCTGTCCCTGGCGCAACTCCTCCTCGCCAAACACCAAGGCCCAGCGGGCGCCGCTGGCGTCGGCTTTTTTCATTTGCGATTTCATGCTGCCGCCGCCCATGTGGAGCTGCACCTGCACCCCCGCCTGGCGCAGGGCTTCGCAAACCGGCAAGGCATGCGGCATCAGCTCGGCGCTGCTGAGCACTGCGTAAGCGTGCGGTGCCGCTGGCGGCGGCGTCTGCCCGGTTTCGGCCAGTAGTTCGAGCACCCGCTCGATCCCCAGCGCCCAGCCGCAGGCCGGAGCCGGTTTGCCGCCGATCTGCGCGATCAGCCCGTCGTAGCGACCGCCGGCGCAAATGGTGGCCTGCGCTCCCAGGCGGTCGGTGGTCCACTCGAACACCGTCAGGTTGTAGTAGTCCAGCCCGCGCACCAGCCGCGGGTTGACGGTGTACGCCTGGCCTGCGGCGCGCAGTAGGCTTTGCACCCCCTCGAAATGCGCCAAAGAGGCTTCGCCCAGGTAATCGATCAGCCGCGGCGCGCCTTGCACCAGATCGTGCAGCTGCGGGTTTTTGCTGTCGAGCACGCGCAGCGGGTTGGTGTGCAGGCGGCGCCGGGAGTCGGCGTCGAGCCGATCGGCGTGTTGCTGCAGATACGCGATGAGGTCGACGCGGTGACGCGCGCGCTCCTCGCTCTGCCCCAGGCAGTTGATTTCCAGCGTCGTCAGATCGCTCACCCCCAGCCGCCGCCACAACTGTCGCGCCATGAGGATGAGCTCGGCATCGACGTCCGGCCCGGCGAAACCCAGCGCCTCGGCGCCAACCTGGTGAAACTGCCGGTAGCGCCCGCGCTGTGGCCGCTCGTGGCGAAACATCGCACCGCTGTACCACAGCCGCTTGCCGCCATCGTGCAGCAGCCCGTGTTCGACACAGGCCCGCACCACCGCAGCGGTACCTTCCGGACGCAGCGTCAACGGCTCGCCGTTGAGTGCGTCGGTGAAGCTGTACATTTCTTTTTCGACAATGTCGGTGACTTCGCCGATGCTGCGCACGAACAGCGGGGTGTATTCGACGATCGGCGTGCGCAGGTTTTGGTAACCGTAGCTGCGCATCAACTCGCGCACCTGCTGCTCGAACCATTCCCATGCCGCCGATTTCGGCGGCACGATGTCATTCATGCCTTTGACGGCACTGAGTCTGTCTGCCATGAGGGATCAGGCCACCCGGTCGGGGTGGCGGGAAGCTACGCCGAAGCGCCGTTGCACATAACGTTCGACGATGGTCTGGAATTCGGCGGCGATGTTCTCCCCGCGCAGCGTGGCGACCTTTTCGCCGTCGATGTAGACGGGAGCGGCCGGCGCCTCGCCGGTGCCGGGCAGGCTGATGCCGATGTCGGCATGCTTGCTCTCACCCGGGCCGTTGACAATGCAGCCCATCACCGCCACGCGCAGCTGCTCCACCCCGGGATAGCGGCTGCGCCACACCGGCATTTGCGCGCGCAGGTACTGGTCGATGGTCTGGGTGAGTTCCTGGAAGAACGTGCTGGTCGTGCGCCCGCAGCCCGGACAGGCCGTCACGCTGGGGGTGAAGGCGCGCAAACCCAGCGCCTGCAGCACTTCGAGCGCGACCACCACTTCCTGCGTGCGTGCCGCGCCGGGCTCGGGGGTGAGCGACACGCGAATGGTGTCGCCGATGCCTTCCTGCAGCAGAATGGCCAGCGCCGAAGTGGAGGCGACGATGCCGCGCGTGCCCATGCCGGCCTCGGTCAGCCCCAGGTGCAGCGGGTAGTCGCTGCGCGCGGCCAGCGCACGGTACACCGTCACCAGATCCTGCACGTTCGACACTTTGCACGACAGGATGATGTTTTCGGCGGCCAGCCCCAGCTCCTGCGCCCGCTGCGCCGACTCCAGCGCCGACAGCACCAGCGCCTGCGCCATGACCTGCCTCGGCTCGTAGGGCTCGGCGCGGCGGGCGTTGGCGTCCATCAGCGAAGCCAGCAGCTCCTGGTCGAGGCTGCCCCAATTGACACCGATGCGCACCGGCTTGTTCCAGCGCAGCGCCGCTTCGATCATTTGCGCGAACTGCCGGTCTTTTTTGTCCCCCTTGCCGACGTTGCCCGGGTTGATGCGGTATTTGGACAGCGCCTGCGCACAGCCAGGATAGTCGGCCAGCAGCCGATGGCCGTTGTAGTGAAAGTCGCCGACCAGCGGCACGTCCACCCCCATGCGGTCGAGCTGCTCGCGGATCGCCGGCACGGCCGCTGCCGCCTCCGGGGTGTTGACGGTGATGCGCACCAGCTCCGAGCCGGCCATCGCCAGCTCTTTCACCTGGATCGCGGTGGCGATGGCGTCGGCTGTGTCGGTGTTGGTCATCGACTGCACCCGCACCGGCGCGTCGCCGCCGATGGTGACGACGCGCTCGCCCCACACCACGCGCGACTGCAGGGTACGGTGCCGAGCCGGCACCGCCTCGGGAATCGGAGGATCGAGCAATTGCATGACAGAAAATTTCAGCGCAGCGTCAGGCGAGCGACGTTGCCGCGGGTGGCCGGCGCGAGATCGACTGGCTTGCCAGCGTACACCAGGGTAGTCTGCGGCGCGTTGCCGACGACCACGGTCAGCGGCGTGCTCCCAGCGGGGATTTGCACCGTCTGCCCTGCTCCGGGCTGCATCAATTGCGAAAACAGCACCTTGCCATCGCTGGCAGTCACCTGCACCCAGCTCGGCGCCCTGGCCGTGAGCTGCAACGGCGTACCGCCCGAAGCCGCAGATGCTGGCGCGGCCGGTGCAGACGCCGCGGCGACTTCCGGCGGCGTGGCGCTTTGCTGGGCAACGTGGGATGCTGCCGCCGCCGGCAGCGATGCCGTATGCCCTGCGGGCGGCACCACCGCAGTGGGCACGGGCATCGCTTGCCGCTGGGTTCGCTGCGGCTGAACGACACCGCGCAGCGCCGGCCAGAAATACACCGCCGCGGCCAGCACCACGATCCCCACTGCCAACCAAAGCAGGCCGCGCGACTGCCGCGCAGTGCCGCGGCGTGGTCGCAGCGGCGCCTGCGGAACACGGCTGACCTCGCTGGCTGCGGCATCCGGTGCATCCGCCACCGCAGCCGCTTGCGTCGCCGCGCGCGGCAGTAAATCGAGCACCGGCTGGGCGTCGATTTTCAACGCCTTGCAGCTGCTGCGCAGCAAGGCGCGGGCAAAGGTGTCATCGGGCAGCGCCGACCAGTCGCCAGCTTCGAGCGCTGTGATTTTCGCCGGAGACACTTTGAGCTGCGCCGCCAATTCCTCGACGTTGCGCCCCGCGGCCAGCCGCGCCTGGCGCAACGCCGCACCCGCGCTGGCGCGCGACTGGTCAGGCTGCTGTGCGGAATCAGTCATGCGCGTTCACTGGTTGAGCAAGGAGGAGTCGTCGAACCGCCCTTGCTGCGCCGCGATGGCTTCCCGCGAATCGGGAAAACGTTGTTCGAGCTGGTTGGTCCACTGTGCGGCGTCGATCGCATTGCCCGCTTTGCGGGCGATCAAAATGCCCACCCATAGCGACTGCGCGCTGGCGTACTGGCCGCTGTTGACCCGGGCAATGTAAAACAGCGCGTCCTGAGGTTTGCCCAGGCGGTTGAGCACGACGGCCAGATTGGTCGACAACGCCGGGTTGCCCGGGTCGAGCGCAAACCCCTTTTTCAGAGTTTGCTCGGCCACCGCCCAATCCCCCGCCCGGTACTGGCAAACGCCCAAAGCCAGATAGGTCCGCACCGGATAACGGTAATTCGGCAGCGCCAGCGCCTTGTCGAACAGCGAGAACGACTCCGGGTAGCGCCGCTGCTGGCAAAGGAACCAGCCGTAATTGTGCAACGCATCGGCGTTGTCCGGCGACAGCCGCAGGGCTTCTTTGTAGTTCGCCTCGGCCTTGGCGCTGTCGTTGAGCGCGGAAAAAATCAGCGCCCGCATGGTGTAGGCCGGAACGAAATCGGATTTTTCCGCCAGTGCTTTGTTCACCTCGTCGAGCGCGACGGTGAACTGCCCGCGCTGGTAGTAGCCCTCGGCGAGTTCCAGCCGCAGTTGCACCCGCTTGAGCGTCGCGTTGTCCGCGGCGCTGAACGACTCGCCCGAGCCGGTCTGCGCCGCGCGCTGGCCCTGCGTGGCGCAGCCGACGAGCAGCCCGGCGGCGAACAATGCCAAACCCAGCAGCAACGCGCGCCAGGGTGGTGCGATGCGCGCGGCGGAGTGCACAGCGGACATATCGAACCTCTCTTCAGTGAGCCGGATGGACAGCATCTGCGGCAGCGGCCTGTTGCATGCGGATGACCCGGCGGGTGCGATCCTGCACCTCGCCGGCGAGCTGGCCGCAAGCGGCATCGATGTCGTCGCCGCGGGTTTTGCGCACCGTGGTGACGATGCCCGCGTCGAGCAAAATCTGCGCGAATGCCGCCACGCGCGCCGTAGGCGAACGCCGCAGCCCGGATTGCGGGAAGGGGTTGAACGGAATCAGGTTGAACTTGCAGCGCACCTGCTCGGCCTGCACCAGTTGCACCAGTTGCCGCGCCAGCTCCGGCGTGTCGTTGACGCCGTCGAGCATGCAGTATTCGAAGGTGATGAAGTCGCGCGGCGCGAAATCCAGGTAGTGACTGCAGGCGGCGAGCAGCTCGTGCAGCGGGTATTTGCGGTTCAGCGGCACCAATTCATCGCGCAGCGCATCATTGGGCGCGTGCAACGACACCGCCAGCGCCACCGGGCAGTCGTGCGCCAACCTCTCGATCATCGGCACGACACCCGAAGTGGACACGGTGACGCGACGGCGCGACAGACCGTAGCCGTCGTCGTCGAGCATGACGCGCAGCGCGGGAATGAGCGCAGCGTAGTTTTGCAGCGGCTCCCCCATGCCCATCATCACCACATTGGAAATCGCTCGTTCGCCCGGCGGCAGACCGAGTTCGTTTCGCATGGTGAACTCGGCGTGCCAGAGCTGGGCGAGGATTTCCCAGGTTTGCAGATTGCGGCTGAAGCCCTGATGCCCGGTGGAGCAAAACTTGCAATTCACCGCGCAGCCCGCCTGCGACGACACACACAGCGTATTGCGCTGCGCTTCGGGGATGAATACCGCCTCGACCGCGTTGCCGCCGCCGACGTCGAACAGCCATTTGACCGTGCCGTCGGCCGATCGCGACGCGCTGACCACCGGCAGCGCGGCGACTGTGGCGTGTTCACGCAAAAACTGCCGCAGCGGCTTGGCCAGGTCACTCATCGCGGCGAAATCGGCCACGCCTTTTTGGTGCACCCAGCGAAAGACCTGCCGCGCGCGGAAGGCGGGGTGACCGTGCTGCGCGAACCAAGCAGTCAGGCCGTCGCGGTCGAACTGCAACAGGTTGGTGGCGGGCGGCGCGGAGGTCATCGGGGCGGCACGGCGGCGATCAGCGCGAGTGGATCGCCATCGCCGGGAAGAAAAAAGCGATTTCCTGCGCCGCGGTTTCCGCGCCGTCCGAACCGTGCACGGCGTTGGCGTCGATGCTGTCGGCGAAATCGGCGCGGATGGTGCCGGGCGCAGCCTTTTTCGGGTCGGTGGCTCCCATCAACTCACGATTTTTGAGAATGGCGCCCTCGCCTTCGAGCACTTGCACCATGACCGGGCCGGAAATCATGAAATCGACCAGATCCTTGAAGAACGGACGCTCTTTGTGCACCGCATAAAACGCCTCGGCTTGCCCCCGCGACAAGTGCATCATGCGTGCGGCGACGATTTTCAGCCCGGCAGATTCGAAGCGGGTGTAGATTTGGCCGATGACGTTTTTTGCAACGGCGTCGGGTTTGATGATGGAGAGCGTGCGCTCAATGGTCATACTTGCTCCTGAAATCGAAAAGTCAACCGTAAATTGTAGGGCAGCGCCCGGGCCGCGTCGCCCTTCAGCGTCCGCCACGACCGCGGCGGCGACCTCCGGCCGACTGGCCGTGCAGCCCGCTCGTTTCTTTGTGAATGTAGCCAAAGCTGGTTTTCAGCGGGTCCGGCTGCGCGCTTTGCGCTTTGCCACCGGATTTGCGCCGCTGCTGCGTCCCCGATTTGCCGCCAGCGGCAAAACCGTGGTCACCCCCCGCCCAATGAGCGCCACGCGCTACGGGACTTTTGCCGAATAGCGCTTCGACCGTGGTACGGGCGTAGCTATCGGGCCCGGGTTGCTGCTGCCCACCCTTTTGCCCCTTGCCGCGGCTGCGGCGACTGTCGCTGCGTTCGCCTTGCTGCCCGTTTTGCCGGTTGGGCGCACGCTGCCCCCGTCCCTGTGCCGACTGCCCCTGCAACGCCTGTACCGCGGCTTTGTCGAGTTCGACGAAATCGCCACGGCGCAATCCCGCCGGCAATACCACGCTGGCGTAGCGTACACGGATGAGGCGGCTGACCGTCAGCCCCACGGCTTCGAACATGCGTCGCACCTCGCGGTTGCGGCCTTCGGCGATGACCACGCGCCACCAGCGGTTGGCGCCCTCGCCGCCGGCCTCGTCGAGGCTGAGGAATTTTGCCGGGCCGTCACCGATCTCCACGCCGCTGAGCAGTTTTTCGCGCGCTGCGGCGTCGAGTTCGCCGAGGACGCGCACTGCGTATTCGCGCTGCGCGCCATAGCTCGGGTGCATCAGCCGGTTGGCCAGATCACCCGATGTGGTGAACAGCAGCAGGCCCTCGGTGTTGATGTCCAGCCGGCCGACGGCGGTCCATTTCGCACCTTGCAGCTTGGGTAGATGCTGGAATACCGTCGGCCTGCCTTGCGGGTCTTTGAACGACACCACTTCGCCTGTGGGCTTGTGGTAGGCCAGAACCCGCGGTTGCGCCGGCCGCAGCCGGCGCTTGATGAGCTTGCCGTTGACGCGGATCTGATCGGTCGGCAGGATGCGCTGGCCGAGGTGCGCAGGTTCGCCGTTGACCGATACCCGTCCGGCGAGGATGAGGTCTTCCATTTCTCGCCGCGAGCCCACACCGCTTTGCGCCAGCACTTTGTGTAGCTTGGGGGCGTCTTCAGCCGGCGCGAGCACGCGGCGCACCAGCGGTGCCGCCTCTGCCGCCTGATCGTAAGTGCCCGAAATCACATCTTGAATCTGCACGCCTGCGGTCGGCACGGGCGATGCTGCGGCGGCCCCGTCTTCGGTCGGCGGCGCAGATGTCTGCTGCTCGGCCGCCGACGGCAGTTCATCGCGCTGGGCACGCTGGGCCGCACCGCGCCGCCGCGGCTTTTTCGCCGCGACCGGCTCCACCGCGACCGGCTCCACCGCGGCTGGATCGACAGCACTCTCTGCGGCTTCGGCAGCCGCCTCGGCTGCCGGTGCCGCGGTCACCGCGGCGGAAGGCGCTGCAACCTCGTCGGCCGACGGTGTTGCGACTTCTGCCCCCGCCAACTCGGCGGCCGCCCGACCGGCAACAGTCTTGCGTGGCGCACGGCGGCTGGCGCGGGGTTTGCGCGCCGCAGGTTCGACGGGTTCGGTTTGCACCGGAGTCTGCTCGGGCAGCCCATGGGTTGCGGCGTCGCCGGGGGTTTCGCTAGGGTCGGAATGGCTCATGGTGTGATCAGTCAGGGATCAATCTGCCCGTGGCGCGCTGGGCAAGGCGGCGCTGCGGGGCGAAAAGGGCTGCGGCGGTTCCTGTGGCAGCTGGCCTTGGAGGTCAGCGCCGGGGGCGTGAACGCTGCCGGCGTGTGGCTGCGGCGCGTCGATGTCGGGCAGGCGCTGTTGCAAGCCGTCGAACTGTGCGGCCTCTCCGCGCTCGCCCAGCGGCGGCAGGGCATCGAGCGATTTCAGCCCCAGGTCGTCGAGAAACTGCTGCGTCGTCGCCAGCAGCGCCGGCCGGCCCGGCGCTTCGCGGTGACCGACGACTTCGATCCAGCCGCGTTCTTCGAGCTGCCGGATGATCTGGCTGTTGACCACCACACCGCGAATCTCCTCGATGTCGCCGCGGGTCACCGGCTGGCAGTAGGCGATGATCGCCAGCGTCTCGAGCACGGCGCGCGAGTATTTTTGCGGCTTTTCCGGGTAGAGCCGTTCGAGGAACGGCTGCATCTCGATGCGGCTCTGAAAACGCCAGCCCTGCGCGACCTCGACGAGTTCGACACCACGGCCCTGCCAGTCGATGCGCAGTTCGTCGAGCAGCGCGCGCACGGTGTCGGCGGCGACCGTATCGTCGAACAGGCGCCGCAACTCGGCGACAGACAAGGCTTGGGAAGCACAGACCAGCGCCGTCTCGAGGACGCGCTTGGCTTCTTGCGTGTTCATAGAGTCCTGGTGTGTGGCGGCGGCGGCGTCAGGACGGTGGCCGCACCGCAGGCCCTGTGGGCTGGCGCAATGCGTTGAGCAGTTGGCGCCTGAAGCGTTGTTCGCCGGATTTTAATCGTTCTGCAAGCCGTGCCGAACGATGGCCCGAACGCACGCCAGGCGCGACACCCGTTGCCACGCGACGGCGGCGGCCAGATTTGCGCGCGCCGTCAGATTTTCCGCGCTCACGCCGGGGTTGCCGCTTCTGCAGGCAGGGGCGGATAGAAGGCGTCGGCGTGCAGGTCGCGCTCGGCCAGCCCGCGCTGCAGCAGGCTGGCACTGAGCGACTCGACCATCGCCGGCGGCCCGGCCAGGTAGACCTTGGCCCCGGAAAAATCGCTCACCTGCTCGAACAACACGGCGCTCAGTGGGCGGGCGATGGCCTGCGGCGGATCGTCCGGCCTGGGTTCGTCCAGCGCGATGACATAGCGGAAATTGCGGTGTTCGCGGCGCAGTTGTTCCAGCCGCTCCAACCCGTAGACGTCAGCGCTGTTGCGAAACCCGGCGAACAACGCCACGGGTTCGAGCTTGCCGTTGTCCAGCGCGGTTTGCACCACGCTGAGCATCGGCGCCAAGCCGGTGCCGCCGCCCACGGCGTACAGCGGCCCGTCGTGCCGCGGACGGAAGTAACTCGTGCCCATCGGCCCGCGCACCAATACTTGCGCCCCCGGGCGGATGACCGTGCCCAGCAGGCTGCTCAGCGCCCCGGTCGGCGTGCGGCGGATGTGAAATTCCAGGATGTCGTCGTACTCGGCATCGACCGGTGTGCTCGCCATGGAAAAATCACGGGCGATTTCCTGCCCGTCGACATCGACGACGATTTGCGCGTATTGCCCGGCGGAAAAGGTGAACGGCACGCCGCCCATGTCGGCGTATTCGATGTGCAGCCGCAAGGCGACGATATCGTGCGTCAGCGGCTGCAACGCGACGACGCGGCACAGCAGTTTGCGCTCGGGGTGGACGATCAGATCGTCGCTGTCGGTCAGGCGAATGGTGATGTCCTCATCGACGATCGCCCGGCAGGCGAGGATGATGCCTGCCTGCCGTTGCTTTTCCGGCAGCGCTTTGGGGTCGTAGCTTTTGAGCTCGACCCGGCCCGATTCGAGCACGCATTTGCACGAGCCGCATTCGCCCGATTTGCAGGAATAGCGAATCGGCACCTGATGGCGGCGCAGCAGTTTGAGCAGGTTGTCGTTGGGATCGGCGAGCAGTTCGGTGCCGGCGGGCAAAACGAGAACGCGGGGCATGGACTGTGCGTTTCAGATGGCCACGTCGCCGGTTTCACCGGTGCGGATACGCACCACCTGCTCGATGCTGGTGACAAAAATCTTGCCGTCGCCGATTTTGCCGGTCCGCGCCGCCTTGACGATGGCTTCGATGGCGCGCTCGATCTGATCCTGCTTGACCACGGCCTCGACTTTCACCTTGGGCAAGAAATCGACAACGTACTCCGCGCCACGATACAGCTCGGTATGCCCCTTTTGCCGGCCGAAGCCCTTGACTTCGGTGACTGTCAGCCCTGTCACGCCGATCTCGGCCAGCGCCTCGCGGACTTCGTCGAGCTTGAACGGCTTGATGATGGCGGTGATGAGTTTCATGTCAGGGCTCCTGGGTGTTGAATCGAAGTGGGAATTTAACTTCTGCCGGCCAGCGGCGCAGACATCAGAACGATTCCCGGAATTTGGACGTGATCGGGTAGCGCCAGTCGCGGCCGAACGCGCGGTGGGTGATGCGGATTCCTGGCGGCGCCTGGCGGCGCTTGTATTCGGCCTGTTTGAGCAACTGCACGACACGCTCCACGTCGGCGCGAGAGTACCCGGCCGCGAGTATCGACTCGATGCGCTCGTCTTGCTCCATGTAGCGCTGCAAAATGGCGTCGAGCACGGCGTAGGGCGGCAGGCTGTCCTGATCGGTTTGGTCGGGTCGCAGTTCGGCGCTGGGCGGTCGGCTGATGATGCGCCGTGGAATGACCTCGGCCTCACCCTGCGCCACGGCATGCGCGTTGCGCCAGCGCGCCAACTCCCACACCAAGGTTTTGGTCACGTCCTTGATCACGGCAAAGCCGCCGGCCATGTCGCCGTACAGCGTGGCGTAGCCCATGGCCATTTCGCTCTTGTTGCCCGTGGTCAGAACAATGCGGCCGGAGTTGTTCGACAGCGCCATCAGCAGCGTGCCCCGAATGCGCGCCTGCACGTTTTCCAGCGTGGTGTCGCCGGCATGCTCGTGCAGCAGCGGGCCAAGCGCGGCGCGAAACCCATCGAACAACGGCGTGATCGGCACGACGTCGTAGCGCACGCCAAGACGGCTGGCGAGCGCCTGCGCATCGTCGAGCGACATCGGCGCGGTGTAGGGCGAGGGCATCATCACCGCATGCACCTCGTCTGCGCCCAGCGCATCCACGGCGATGGCCAGCACCAGTGCCGAATCGACCCCCCCGGACAAGCCGATGAGCACGCCGGGAAAACCGTTTTTGTGCACATAGTCGCGCACCCCCAGGACCAGCGCGGCGTAGACCTCGGCGTGATCGGATTTGAGCGCGGCGATGTGCGCCGGCGACTGCTTGAGCACATTGCCGCCGCTGACGTCGACCAGCAAGAGATCTTCGACGAATTGCGCTGCGCGCGCCACCAGTTCACCGGCGCGGTCCAGCGCGAACGAGGCGCCGTCGAACACGATTTCGTCCTGCCCGCCGACGAGCTGCGACGCCACCAACGCCATGCCGTTTTCCAGGCAGCGCTGGCGCATCACCCGCTCGCGCTCGACGGTCTTGCCGCGGTGGTACGGCGAGGCGTTGAGCACCAACAACACTTGCGCCCCCGCGGCGCGCGCCTTGCGCGGCGCATGCGGCAGCCAGGCATCCTCACATATATTGATGCCGAATTGCTCCCCCCCCGCCTCGAACACCACCGCTTGATCGCCAGGAACGAAATAGCGGCGTTCGTCGAACACTTGGTAATTGGGCAACTCGTGCTTGCAATAAGTCGCTTGCACTGCACCGCCGCGCAACAAAGATGCAGCGTTGCACGCCACCGCCTGCCAGGTCGAGGCCAACCGCGGCGCATCGGCGTTGGCCAGCGCTAGCGGGTGACCGACGACCAGCGCCAAATCCGGCAAATCCGACAGGTCTTGCGCGAGCTGCTTCAATGCTTGCGCGGCTGCCAACAGAAACGCCGGGCGCAGCAGCAAGTCTTCGGGCGGATAACCGGTCAGCGCGAGTTCGGGCGTGAGCACCACGCGGGCGCCCAGCGCATACGCGCGCCGCGCCAGATGGGCGATCCGCGCGGCATTTCCGCTCACGTCACCCACGGTCGGGTTGCACTGCAAAACAGCGAGTCGAATCGTCATGAGGCCAGATTTTCGCACCGAGTGGTTCGACGGCGTCAGCGCTGTGGCCGTTGCGCAGTGGGACGCGCTCGTCCAGGCGACACCTGGCGCCACGGTCTTCCAACGCCATGGTTGGCTTGCCGCGCTGGAACGCAACGGCTGCGTCGGCGCGCAAACCGGCTGGCAACCGCGCGTTCTCGCGCTTCGCGACAGCCGCGGGACTTTGAGCGCCGCCTGCGCGCTATACGTCAAATCGCACTCGTACGGTGAATACGTTTTCGACTGGGGCTGGGCGCAGGCTTACGCCGCGCATGGATTGGCGTATTACCCCAAATTGCTGCTGGCCGTGCCGTTCACCCCGGTGCGCGGCGCCAAACTTCTCGGGGTGAGCGCGCCAGCGCGGCAGGCGCTGCTACGCGCCGCCGTCGACCACGCGCGCAGCGAAGGCTTCGGTTCGCTGCACGCGCTGTTTCTCGATCCTCAAGAAGCGCAGTGGGCCGGTGCGCTGGGTTTGCTGCAACGCACCACACTACAGTTCCACTGGCACAACACGACGGACTCTGGGTTGTTGCGATGGACGGATTTCGACGCATTCGTCTCTAGTATGCGCCACGACAAACGCAAAAAAATCCGCCAAGAACAGCGCCAGGTGCGCGAAGCCGGGGTGTCATTTCGCGTGCTGCACGGCGATCGGATCGAAGCGGCTGATTGGACATTCTTCGCCCACTGTTATGCCGCAACCTATGCGCAACACGGCGCAACGCCGTATCTGAGCGCCGGTTTTTTTCGCACCGTCGGCCAGGTCTTGTCGGCGCACTGCCTGCTGTTCGTCGCGCAACGTGCCGGCCGGGACATCGCCAGCTCGCTCGTGCTGCTCGACCCGCAGCGGCGCACCGCGTACGGCCGTTATTGGGGATCGACCGAGTTCCTTCCGGCTTTGCATTTCGACGCCTGCTATTACCAACCCATTGCTTGGTGCCTGCGCCACGGCTACACCACTTTTGAAGGTGGCGCGCAAGGCGAACACAAAATCGCTCGCGGCCTCGAACCCGTGGCCACGCAGTCGGCGCATTGGCTGGCGCATCCCGGCTTTGCCGGCGCGGTCGAGGAATTTTTGGCGCAGGAATCGGCGGCACTCGCCGCGTACCAGGACAGCCTGAACGACAGGCTGCCCTTCAAGGCCAAGGGCAGCGCCTGAGGCCGCGCTCAGCAACGCTGCGTCAGCTGCTGTTGCACAAAACCGAGCAGGCCGGAGCTGGCCTGCTCGACCAAATCGAGCACGCGCTCGAAATCGCGCGCGGTGCCGTAGTACGGATCGGGGACTGCCGCCACCGGCGCGTCCGGGGCGAAGCTCAAAAACAGGCGGCAGCGCGAAGCGTATTGCGGCGGCGCTTGCTCTTCGAGCAAGGCCAGATTGTCCCAGTCCATCGCCAGCAGCAAGTCGAAGCGGGAGAAATCTTCCGGCTCGACAACACGAGCGCGCAGACCTGACAAGTCGTAACCGCGCTGCAAGGCGTGGCGCTGCGTGCGCCTGTCCGGTGGCGAGCCGAGGTGATAGGCGTGCGTGCCGGCCGAATCGACCAACACCCGCCGTTCCAGGCCAGCCTGCTTCAGCTTGGCGCGAAACACCCCCTCTGCGGTCGGCGAACGGCAGATATTGCCCATGCAGACGAACAACACGGCGAAATCGGGCATCTTTTTCCAACGAGCGAACAGGAGCGAGGCGGTCAATTATCCGTCCCTGCGCCAGTCGCGCGGCAACGCCTGTGAAGTTGTGTCAACCGAATTGCCGCATCGCACATTAAGCCCTCGATCCGGCTTGGATCGTTTCCATCCCAATTTTTGAAAGTGCATCCCATGAAGAAGATCGTTGCCACGCTGTTCGCCTCGCTGTTCGCCGCCACCGTCGCCATGGCGCAAACCCCGGCCCCCGCTGCCCCCGAGGCCGCCAAGCCCGAGGCTGCCAAACCCGAAGCGCACAAGGCCGTGAAAAAAGAGCACCACAAAGTCGAGCACAAAAAAACGACCCACAAAAAAACCGAAGTGAAAAAAGAAGAGAAAAAAGCGCAATAAGTCGCTTTTTTAGCAATACAGGCGGCAAAATGCCGCCTGCGTTGTGCCCAATCCCCCGTCAGCGCCGCTGCGGGGGATTTTTTACGTCTGCTGCCCACGCACCGGGTCGCTGCTGCGTCGCTGCCACCTTGAAATTTCGCACCAAACCCCCATAGTGCGAATGTCTTTTTTTCCTTGACTTTGCACACCATGCAGACCGATCCCGCCGACGCCCCGCAATCGCCCCCCGCTGCCGATGCCGCCCAGACGCAAAACACGGCGCCGCACCAGGAACTGATCCCCGAGCCCGTGTTGAGCGACGAGCTGGCGCAGGCGCAGGAGGAAATCGCCAAGCTGAGCGATCAACTGCTGCGCGCCCGTGCCGAAGTGGAAAACATTCGCCGCCGCACCGAGGAAGAAGTGGCGAAAACGCGCAAATTCGCCGTCGAGACTTTTGCCGAAGCCTTGTTGCCGGTCAAAGACAGCCTGGAAGCGGCGCTGGCTGACAGCAGCGGAAAAATCGACGTGCTCAAGCAGGGCGTCGAGCTCACGTTGAGTCAGCTCAAATCCGCCTTCGAGCGCAACCGTCTGCAGGAAATCGCCCCTGCCGTGGGCGACAAATTCGACCCTGCGCTGCACCAGGCGATTTCTGTGCAGCCCGCCGAGCAAGCAGCGGGCACCGTGGTGTCGGTACTGCAAAAAGGGTACCGCATCGCCGAACGCACGCTACGCCCTGCGTTGGTCACCGTTGCGCAGTAAACGGTCAGCTTGAATTCGCCGCAAATTTCCTTATCTAGCGAGTCATCAGACATTGGCGCCTTGGGCGCGGCACATCCGGAGAACATTCATGGCAAAAATCATCGGTATCGACCTGGGCACCACCAACTCGTGCGTCGCCGTCATGGAAGGCAACACGCCCAAGGTCATTGAAAACAGTGAGGGCGCGCGCACCACGCCGTCGATCGTCGCCTATATGGAAGACGGCGAAATCCTGGTGGGCGCCTCGGCCAAGCGGCAGTCGGTCACCAACCCGAAAAACACCCTGTACGCGGTCAAGCGCCTGATCGGCCGCAAGTTCACCGAAAAAGAGGTGCAGAAAGACATCGACCTGATGCCGTACAAAATCGTCGCCGCCGACAACGGCGACGCCTGGGTCGAAGTGCGCGGCAAAAAGCTCGCGCCGCCGCAGATCAGCGCCGAAGTGCTGCGCAAAATGAAAAAGACCGCCGAGGACTACCTCGGCGAGCCGGTGACCGAAGCGGTGATCACCGTGCCGGCGTATTTCAACGACAGCCAGCGCCAGGCGACCAAGGACGCCGGGCGCATCGCCGGGCTGGAGGTCAAACGCATCATCAACGAACCGACCGCCGCCGCCTTGGCGTTCGGTCTGGACAAGCACGGCAAAGGCGACCGCAAGATCGCGGTGTATGACCTGGGCGGCGGCACGTTCGATATTTCGATCATCGAAATCGCCGACGTCGAGGGCGAAAAGCAATTCGAAGTGCTGTCGACCAACGGCGATACCTTCCTCGGCGGCGAGGACTTCGATCAGCGCATCATCGACTACATCATCACCGAGTTCAAGAAAGAACAGGGCGTCGATCTGAGCAAAGACGTGCTCGCGCTGCAGCGCCTGAAAGACGCTGCGGAAAAGGCCAAGATCGAGCTGTCGAGCTCGACGCAGACCGAGATCAACCTGCCGTACATCACCGCCGATGCCTCGGGACCGAAGCACCTGAACATCAAGCTCACCCGCGCCAAGCTGGAAAGCCTGGTCGAAGACCTGATCGAGCGCACCATCGAGCCATGCCGCGTCGCGATCAAAGACGCGGGAATCAAAGTCGGCGACATCGACGATGTCATCCTCGTCGGCGGCATGACCCGCATGCCCAAGGTGCAGGACAAGGTCAAGGAATTTTTCGGCAAAGATCCGCGCAAGGACGTCAACCCTGATGAGGCGGTGGCCATCGGCGCGGCGATCCAGGGCTCTGTTCTCGCCGGCGACCGCAAGGACGTGCTGCTGCTGGACGTCACCCCGCTGTCGCTGGGTATCGAAACCATGGGTGGGGTGATGACCAAGATGATCAGCAAGAACACCACCATCCCGACCAAGCACACCCAGGTGTTCTCCACCGCCGACGACAACCAGCCGGCGGTGACGGTCAAGGTGTATCAGGGCGAGCGCGAAATGGCCGCGGGCAACAAGCTGCTGGGCGAGTTCAACCTCGAAGGCATCCCGCCGGCACCGCGCGGCGTGCCGCAGATCGAAGTCACCTTCGACATCGACGCCAACGGCATCCTGCACGTCTCTGCCAAGGACAAAGGCACCGGCAAGGAGAACAAAATCACCATCAAGGCCAACTCCGGCCTGAGCGAAGAAGAAGTGCAACGCATGGTGCGCGATGCCGAGATCAACGCCGCCGAGGACCACAGGAAACGCGAGCTGGCCGACGCGCGCAACCAGGCCGACGCCGCGGTGCACTCGGTGCGCAAGTCGCTGGCCGAGTATGGCGACAAAATCGACGCCAGCGAAAAATCGGCGATCGAGGCGGCGTTGAAAGCGGCAGAAGACGCCATCAAGTCCGAGGACAAGGCCGACATCGAGGCCAAGACCAATGCGCTGCTGGCGGCCAGCCAAAAACTGGGCGAGAAAATGTACGCCAGCCAGGCTGCGGACAAATCCGCCGCTGGCGGCAGTCCCTCCGCCCAAGCGGCCGGGGACGATACCGTGGTCGACGCCGAGTTCAAGGAAGTCAAGGACGGCAAGGCCTGAGCGGCGCCGCCGTCCAGTCTGCCCCAACGGGAGGGTCGCGTACCGCGGCGGCCCTCCCGTCGTCCATTTCAATCAACCGCAAAGCAAGGCTGAACCGTGGCCAAACGTGACTATTACGATGTGCTGGGCGTGAGCCGAAACGCCTCTGAAGACGAGATCAAAAAGGCCTACCGCAAGCTGGCCATGAAGTATCACCCTGACCGCAACCAGGGCGACAAGGCAGCAGAGGAGCAGTTCAAGATCATCAAAGAGGCTTACGAGTGCCTGTGCGATACGCAAAAACGCGCAGCTTACGACCAGTACGGCCACGCCGGAGTCGATCCGTCGGCTGGCGGCTTCGGCGGCTTCGGCGCAGGGGCCGGGGGGTTTGGTGATTTCGGCAGCATTTTCGAGGAAATTTTCGGTGGTGGCAGGCGCGGTGGTGGCCCGCAGGTCTACCGCGGCAACGATCTGAGCTATTCGCTGGAAATCACCCTGGAGGACGCCGCGCACGGCGTGAGCAAAAATCTGCGCATTCCGAGCTGGGAGGAGTGTTCGACCTGCCATGGCAGCGGTGCCAAACCAGGGACCAAACCGATCACCTGCACCACCTGCCACGGCAGCGGCCAGGTGGCGCAACGCATGGGGCCGTTTGCGATGCAGCAGACCTGCCCGACCTGCCACGGCAGTGGCAAACTGATCCCCGAGCCCTGTCCTGCCTGCCACGGCCGCGGCCGGGTGCAAAAGCACAAAACGCTGGAAGTGCAGATTCCCGCAGGGATCGACTCGGGTATGCGCATTCGCTCCAGCGGCAACGGCGAACCGGGCATCAACGGCGGCCCGCCGGGCGATTTGTACGTGGAAATCCACATCAAACCGCACCCAGTGTTCGAACGCGACGGTGACGATCTGCACTGCCACGTGCCGGTGAGCATGGTCACCGCGGCGCTGGGCGGCAGTATCGACGTGCCCACGCTGGGAGGCCGCGCCGAAATCGACCTGCCCGAAGGGACGCAAACCGGCAAGACCTTCCGCCTGCGCGGCAAGGGCATCAAAGGCCTGAGATCGAGTTACCCCGGCGATCTGTATTGCCACGTCACCGTGGAAACCCCTGTCAAGCTCAACGAGGAGCAAAAGCGCCTGCTGCGCGAACTCGACGATTCGCTGAAAAAAGGCGGCGACCGGCATTCGCCGCAAGCCAAATCCTGGTTCGACAAGGCCAAGGAATTCTTCAAACCACTATAGCCGCTCGGCGGCGAAGACCAAGGGTGCGAAAATAGCGCCCTTTGTCATGACAAACGCATCATGGAAGCCGAACGTCTGAACGCCATTTCCAACCGCATCGCCGACCTCCAACAGCGCGTGCAAGCGCTAAGGGGGTATCTTTGACTTCGACGCCAAGTCTGCCCGGCTGATGGAAGTCGCGGGCGCGCTCGAAGACCCGCAAGTCTGGAACGACCCCAAGCGTGCGCAGGAACTCGGCCGCGAGCGCAAAACGCTCGAAACCGTGGTTCTCGGTCTGGGCAAACTCACCGCCACGCTGGCGGACTACCGCGAACTGTTCGACTTGTCGCGCGAGGAAGGGGACGACGCCACTTTGCAAGCCATCGAAACCGACGTGGAGCAGTCCGCTGCGGAGGTCGAGGCGCTGGAGTTCCGGCGCATGTTTTCCAACCCGCTGGACCCGAGCAACTGCTTCATCGACATCCAGGCCGGCGCCGGTGGCACCGAAGCGCAAGACTGGGCGAGCATGCTGCTGCGGCAGTACCTGCGTTATTGCGAACGCAAGGGATTCAAGACCGAGATCCTGGAAGAAACCGAGGGCGACGTGGCCGGCATTCGCAGCGCGACCATCAAGGTCGAAGGCGACTACGCCTACGGCCAGTTGCGCACCGAAACCGGGGTGCACCGCCTGGTGCGCAAGAGCCCGTTCGATTCGTCCGGCGGACGGCACACCAGCTTCGCCAGTGTGTTCGTCTACCCCGAGGTCGACGATTCGATCCAGATCGACATCAACCCCGCCGACGTGCGCACCGACACCTTTCGCGCCAGCGGCGCAGGCGGCCAGCACATCAACAAAACTGACTCGGCGGTCCGTCTGACGCACATCCCGACTGGCATCGTGGTGCAATGCCAGAACGACCGCAGCCAGCACCGCAACCGTGACGAAGCCTGGCAAATGCTGCGTTCGCGGTTGTACGAGCACGAAATGCGCAAGCGCATGGCCGAGCAGCAAAAGCTCGAATCGACCAAGAGCGATGTGGGCTGGGGACATCAGATCCGCAGCTACGTGCTCGACCAGAGCCGTATCAAAGACCTGCGAACCAACGTGGAAATTTCCAATACGCAAAAAGTGCTCGACGGTGACCTGGACGAATTCATCACCGCCAGCCTCAAGTCCGGCCTGTGAGCCTGCCCCTGACCGCATCATTGCCCGACATGACCGCAAAACCCGACTCCCCCGCCCGCGTCACTCGCTTGGCCGATTACGCGTCGCCGGCCTACCTCATCGACGACGTGGCGTTGCGCTTCGACCTCGACCCGGCCAAGACCCGCGTCTACAGCCGCATGAGCGTGCGGCGCAACGCCGATGCCGCCGACGCGGCGCCGCTGATGTTGGACGGCGAAGACATCACCCTGCTGTCGCTCAAAGTGGACGGCGAGTTCGTCGCCTTCCGCCAAGACGATCGCTCTCTCACCTTGGACAAGCTGCCAGCAGCGTTCACGCTGGAAATCGAAACCCTCAACGCGCCGCAGGCCAATACCCAACTCGCTGGCTTGTACATGTCCGGCGGCGCGTTTTTCACCCAATGCGAGGCCGAAGGCTTTCGCCGCATCACCTACTGGCCCGACCGCCCGGATGTGATGAGTCGGTTTCACGTCACTTTGCGCGCCGACAAGTCCCAGTACCCCGTGCTGCTGTCCAACGGCAATCTGGTCGCGCAGCGCGATCTGGGCGACGGTCGGCACGAAGCCGAGTGGGACGACCCCTTCCCCAAACCGTGCTATTTGTTCGCACTGGTCGCGGGCAATTTGGTCTGTCGCGAGCAACTGGTGCGTGCCGCTTCCGGCCGGGTGCACCGGCTGCAAGTCTATGTTCGCCCCGGCGACCTGGACAAAACCGAGCACGCGATGCAGTCGCTCATCAAGGCCATCGCCTGGGACGAGCAGCGCTTCGGCCTGAGCCTGGACCTCGACCGCTTCATGATCGTCGCCGTCAGCGACTTCAACATGGGGGCGATGGAAAACAAGGGCCTGAACATTTTCAACACCAAGTACGTCCTGGCCAACCCGGCCACCGCCACCGACGCCGACTACGACGGCATCGAAAGCGTGGTCGGCCACGAGTATTTCCACAATTGGACGGGCGACCGCGTCACCTGCCGCGACTGGTTCCAGCTCAGCCTCAAGGAAGGGCTGACGGTGTTCCGCGACCAGGAGTTCAGCCAGGATCTGGCCGCGGCCGCGGGCGGCGAATCGGCGCGCGCGGTCAAGCGCATCGAAGACGTGCGGCTGCTGCGCAGCGTGCAGTTCCCCGAAGATGCCGGGCCGATGGCGCATCCGGTGCGCCCGGATCACTACCAGGCGATCGACAACTTTTACACCGCAACCGTCTACGAAAAAGGCGCCGAGGTCGTGCGCATGATGCAGACGTTGGTGGGCCGCAACGGCTTTCGCAAAGGCATGGAGCTGTATTTCCAGCGCCACGACGGCCAGGCCGTGACCTGTGACGATTTCGCCCAGGCGATTGCCGACGCCAACCCCGACTCGCCGCTGGCTGCGCATCTGGACGCATTCAAGCGCTGGTACAGCCAGGCCGGCACGCCGCGGGTGCAGGCGCGCGGGGTGCTCGACCCGGTGGCGCGCACCTACACCCTGACGCTGCGCCAGACCCTGCCCGACACCCCGGGGCAAAGCGGCAAGCAGCCGCAGGTCATTCCACTGGCGATGGGCCTGCTCGGGCCCGACGGCGCGGCGCTGCCGCTGTGGCTCGACGGGCAGGAGCGCGGCGAGCAAACCGTGTTGGTGCTGACCGAAGCCGAGCAGACCTTCACCTTCGGCCAAATCGACGCCCCTCGCGTCACCCCCTCGCTGCTGCGCGGCTTTTCCGCGCCGGTGATTCTCGACGACGGGCTGGACGATGCCGACTTGCTGCATCTGCTGGCGTTCGACGCCGACGCGTTCAACCGCTGGGAGGCGGCGCAGCGCCTGATGCTCTCGCGCCTGTTGCAAGGCTTGCGCGAACAGCGCGAGCCGGTGCTGGACGAGGCGCTGGAGGCCGCGCTGCGCGGCGCGCTGCGCCACCCCGAGCTGGCGCCGGCGTTCAAGGAGCTGCTGCTCACCCCGCCCGGTGAAAGCTACATCGCCGAACAGCTCGACGAGGTCGATCCGCCGCGCATCCATGCCGCGCGGCAGGCGCTGCGCCGCGCGCTGGCGCGGCAACTGACTGAGGACTGGCGCTGGGCCTTCGATGCCCACGCCACCCCGGGCGGTTATCGCCCCGACGTCGCCAGCGCCGGGCGGCGTGCGCTGCGCAATCTCGCGCAGAGCTATCTTTGCGAGCTGGGCGACCCCACCTGGCTGGGCCGCACCTACCAAAAAGTCAAGGACGCCGACAACATGACCGACCGCTTCGCCGCGCTGGCCGCGCTGGTCAACACCGGCGCCGAATTGGCGCAACCGGCGCTGCAGCGCTTTGCCGCGCAGTTCGCCCACGAGCCGCTGGTGATGGACAAATGGTTCGCGCTGCAAGCGGCCGCGCCCGACCGCGACGGCACGCAACTCGACCGCGTGCGCGAACTCATGCGCCATCCGGCGTTTTCGCTGCGCAACCCCAACCGCGCGCGCAGCGTGCTGTTCGCCTATTGTCAAGGCAACCCAGGAGCGTTCCACCGGGCCGACGGCGCGGGCTATGCCTTCTGGGCTGAGCAGGTGTGCGCGCTGGACGCCATCAACCCGCAAGTCGCCGCAAGGCTGGCGCGTGCGCTGGACCGCTGGCGCAAACTCGCCCCCGCCTACCGTGATGCGGCGCAGACTGCGCTGCGCAGCGTGGTGCAGGCGCCCAATCTATCGGCCGACACGCGCGAAATCATCGACCGCGCCTTGGCCGGCTGAGCATTGCGTTCACTGACGAGCTTCCATGTCCCAATCGATCAATCTCACCCGCCACCTCGTCGAACAGGAACGCGAGCACGGCGTCATCACCCCGCATCTGCGGCTGCTCGTCGAAGTCGTCGCCCGTGCCTGCAAACGCATCAGCATTGCCGTGAACAAGGGCGCACTCGGCGACGTACTCGGCTCCGCCGGCACCGGCAATGTACAAGGCGAAGTGCAGAAAAAGCTCGACGTCATCGCCAACGACGTGCTCATCCACGCCAACGAGTGGGGTGGTCACCTCGCTGCCATGGCATCGGAAGAAATGGACACGGTGTTTCCCGTATCGGAACACTACCCGCGCGGCGAATACCTGCTGTTGTTCGATCCGCTCGACGGCTCGTCGAACATCGACGTCGACGTGACCATCGGTACCATTTTTTCGGTGCTGCAAATTCCGCCGGGCACGGCTCAGGTGAGCGAACAACATTTCCTGCAGCCAGGCAGCCAGCAAGTTGCCGCGGGCTACTGCGTGTACGGGCCGCAAACCCAACTCGTGCTGACCGTCGGCCGTGGCGTTGCCGTATTCACCCTGGACCGCGAGCAAGGCACGTTCGTGCTCACCGACCGCGACTTGCAAATCCCGGCGCGCACTAGCGAGTTTTCCATCAATATGTCCAATATGCGGCATTGGGCGCCGCCGGTGAAGCGCTACATCGACGAATGCCTGCAAGGCAAAGACGGCCCGCGTGGGCGTGATTTCAACATGCGCTGGGTCGGCAGCATGGTGGCCGATGTGCATCGCATCCTCATGCGCGGCGGCGTGTTCCTCTACCCTTGGGACAAACGCGAGCCGAACAAACCCGGCAAGCTGCGCCTGCTGTACGAAGCCAACCCGATGAGCCTGCTGGTCGAGCAAGCCGGTGGCGCGGCGATCAACGGTACACAGCGCATCCTCGACATCGTGCCAACGACGTTGCATCAGCGCTGCAGCGTCATGCTCGGCTCGCGTGAAGACATCGAACTGTTGCAAAGCTACCATCAAGCAGCTTGAGCACGCTGCCCCGATCCCGCCTTGCGATACAATGGAGAGCTTCGCCGGCATAGCTCAGTTGGTAGAGCAGCGCATTCGTAATGCGAAGGTCGGGGGTTCGACTCCTCTTGCCGGCACCAAGCTACTCCAAGATAGCGGCGCGGCCTGGCGGTGCCGCTGCCCAGTTGCCGTTTTGGCTCTCGCATGTTCCTGACTGTCTGGACGCGGCTGGAACGCATCTTCCGCTCGCTACGCGGGTACAACTACCGTCTTTGGATCGTCGGCACCACGGTATCGAATATCGGCACGTGGATGCAGCGCATCGCCCAGGACTGGCTGGTTCTCACCGAATTGACGCCGCACAGCGGTCTGGCAGTAGGCATCGTCATGTCGCTGCAGTTCGGCCCGCCGATTTTGCTCATGTCGGTCGCCGGCGTTGCGGCCGATCGCTGCGACCGGCGCAAATTGCTCATGTTCACGCAATCGGCGCTTGCCATCAGCGCCCTGGGGCTGGGTGTGCTCGTTCTCACCGGCCTGGTCAGCCTATGGCAGGTGTACGTCTTTGCCGGCATCACCGGCTGCATCGGCGCGTTCGATGCCCCGGCGCGGCAGACCTTTGTCGCCGAGCTCGTCGGTGACGCCGATTTGTCCAACGCCGTGGCGTTGAACTCGACCTCGTTCAATGCTGCACAACTCATCGGCCCGGCGCTGGCCGGCTTGATGATCGCCGCCACTGGACCTGGTTGGGTCTTTGTCTTCAATGCGTTGTCATTCGTCGCAGTGCTGCTCTCACTGATGAAAATGCGCACCACGGCGCTATACCCCGCCCCGAGGGCTTATGGCCCAACGGGCAGCCTAGCCGCAACGCTGCGCTATATCTGGCATCAACCCACCCTGGTCGTCGCGTTGGGCATGCTGTTCGTGCTCGGCACTTACGGCTTGAATTTCCCGATTTTCATCTCGACCATGTCGGTCACCGCATTTCACGGCGGGCCGAGCCTATATGGCACGCTATCGTCGGCCATGGCCGTCGGGTCGATTTTCGGTGCGCTCGTCACCGCCAGCCGGCAACAACCCACCGTGCGCATGCTCGTGTCCAGCGCAGTGGCGTTCGGCGTCGCCGGCAGCGTGGCGGCCGCGCTGTCCTCGGTCTGGCTGTTCGGTCTATTGCTGGCTGCGCTCGGCGCTACTGCGCAGCTGTTCACCACATCCACCAACAGCCTGGTTCAACTCAGTACCGATCCGCCGATGCGCGGCAGGGTGATGGCGATTTATATGGGCATTTTCCTTGGTTGCACGCCGCTGGGCGCGCCTTTGCTCGGCTGGGTGGCCGACGCATTCGGCCCGCGCTGGGCCTTGTCCGCTGGGGCCGCGTCTGGGTTTGCCGCGGCGCTGATCGCCTTGGTCACGCGCCAAATGCCCCAACAGCATCCAGCCACACCGCCGATGCGATGACCGTCAGATCGGGGTGAGCGGTTGACGCTCTCACCGCCCATCGTGATGGAACGTGGCCACGCCGATGTCGATCTGGCCGTATAACTTGACGATCGAGCCGGCGCCGGCGCGATCCGCTGGCGAGCTCGCGCATCCGGCCAGCATGGTGCACACGAGCAAAATACCAGCCACCTTCCAACATTTCATCTTGGCTCCATCGGCAAAACCGGCACAGTCGGCATGATAGGCAGTTGCTCTGCGGCGATGCGCGGTCGCAACACGGCGGCGTCGTTTCCCGGTGCGAATGGTGTGTGATATGGTTTTCAGCCAAACCGACATTGGCTGAATCCAAGCGACACATGACCGCACAACTCCCTGCGGATGAAGCCCACGTCCTGCCGGGGACAACGGCGGCGGTACGCTGCGTCGATGCTTCGGCCGCGGCCGCTTACATTCTCGGCAGACAGTGTCCTCAAGGCGGTTTTTCGTTCTACCGCACCCCGCAGTGGGGAGTGGAAGAACCCAACGCGCTCGACACGTTTGCGGCCGTTGCCGCCTTGCGCTTGCTCGGTTTGGAGGTGCCGCAACCGCAGCGCATCACCCTGTGGTTGTCTGCTCTGCAGCGCGAGGATGGAAGCTGGCCGAGCCTGCCCATCGCTTGGGCGTGCTGCCAGGCGCTGGAACTGTTCGCCCAGGCGCCACGTGTCGATCCGGGCAGTTGGCTGCGCGCCCTCTGGATCGAGCGCCTGCGCGCGATCCAGACCACGGGCAGAGATTGGCGCGGCACGCTCGTCGAGCTGCACCGACTGGCGCAGCTCATGCAACGCTTCGCGCCCGATGCCTTGGCCGAACGCCGGCAGCGGCTGCAGCAGCATCTCGACGCGGCCAGAACCGCAGACGGCGCGTGGGCAACGCCCGGTGCAGATTTGGAAAGCAGCGGTGCCGCCGTCGAACTGGCAGGGTTGGCTGGTTTACACCTCGACCGCGTCGCGCTTGCCGCCTGGTGGCGGCGCTGCGAAGACCCGGTGCTCGGCCTGCGGCTGACCCCTTCGGCCTGGTTGACCTCGGCGGCTGCGCTCAGCGGTGGGCTTGCCGTGGCACGCGCTCTGGGGCTGTCTTTGCGCTATGCAGACGCCGTCTGCCAGCAAATCCATTTGCTGCAACAGCCAAATGGCGGCTGCAGCGCGCGCCACCAGGCATTGGTGTCGTTGTGGGATACCTGGCTGGCGCTGCGCACTGCCGCCGACCTCGCCCTCGTACCGTCGCCCCGATGGTGAAGTTGCGCGCGTTGCCCGCGTGCATCGGATCGACGCCCCGCGGCCGCCTCGCACCAGCCCACGGCGACGCGGCCTCCGGCTGATGCCCCGCTACGGTGCGGTCACCGCATGCCTTGCACCAAAAATGGCCGCCACCTGAATTCTTACTCCGATGGCGGCAAGAAATGTGGCGTTTTGCACATCCCTGCTGCGCTTGGCAGCATCGACGGGATGGTCTGCTTTTTGCAGCAATGGCAGCAAAACGCATCAAGGGGGATCGCATGCCACACTTCTCACGAGCCGATCGCATTCTGGGTCGTCGTCTGCTACGCCACAGCGCCATGCAGTTTGCCGGATTGGCGCTGCTCGGCCTGCCCGCCTCTGTCTGGGCGCAGGCCACGACCGCCGCACCGCACATCGTCAGTCTGAACGCATTGAACTCCGGCGACACCGCCTGGATGCTGACTTCGACGGCGCTGGTGTTGATGATGACCATTCCAGGACTGGCGCTGTTCTACGCCGGCATGGTGCGCAAAAAGAACATCCTGGGCGTGGCCATGCAGGTGTTCGCCACCACGGTGCTGGTGACGCTGCTGTGGTTCATCGCCGGATACAGCCTGGCGTTCACCCCGGGCAGCCCGTACCTGGGCGGCGCCTCGCGGCTGATGCTCGACGGCGTGCTGTTCAGCAAGACTGGCGGCCTGGTGTCGGTGAGCGAACTGGCGCCGACCATTCCCGAGTCGGTCTACGTCATGTTCCAGATGACCTTTGCCATCATCACCCCGGCGCTGATCGTCGGTGCGTTTGCCGAGCGCATGAAGTTCTCGGCGATGCTGGCGTTCATGGGGCTATGGTCTTTGCTGGTGTATGCGCCAGTAGCGCACTCGGTATGGGATCCGTCGGGTTGGCTGGCGACGCTGGGCATCCTCGACTTCGCCGGCGGCACAGTGGTGCACGTCAATGCCGGAGCTGCCGGTCTGGCCTGTGCCATCGCGCTGGGCAAGCGGCAACGCTGGGGGCAGGAGCCTTTCCTGCCGTCGAACTTGACGTACACGCTGATGGGTGCGTCGCTGCTGTGGGTCGGCTGGTTCGGCTTCAACGCCGGCTCGGCCTGCGCCGCCGACGGCCGCGCGGGCATGGCGATGCTGGCCACGCAACTGGGCACGGCCGCCGCGGCGTTCAGCTGGATGCTCACCGAATGGACGCTGCGCGGTCGGCCGACTCTGCTGGGCATTTGCTCCGGAGCGGTGGCCGGGCTGGTGGCCATCACCCCGGCGTCGGGCTTCGTCGATCCGATGGGCGCGGTGATCGTCGGTTTGGTTGCCGGGGTCGTGTGCTACTGGGGCGCCACCGGGCTGAAGCGCCTGCTCGGCGCCGACGACGCGCTGGACGTATTCGGTATCCACGGGGTCGGCGGCTTCGCTGGCGCCGTGCTCACGGGGTTTCTGGCGGTGCCGTCGTACAGCGGCCAAACCGCTTCCGTGCTGGTGCAGGCACTCGGCGCCAGTGCCACCCTGGTTTACAGCTTCGCCGTCAGTTTCGTCCTGCTCAAAGTGCTCGATGCCGTGATGGGTCTGCGCGTGCCGGCCGAGGCCGAGGAACTCGGGCTCGATCTGAGCCAGCACGGCGAGCGGGTCGAATGAGCACCACACCACAGGAGCGATGACATGGCAAGCTCTGAAGCCGTGGCGCTGGCCGCGCATCTGCACGTGCTGTTGCGCCGCAAGACCGGGCGCGTGACCGATACCGAGTGGATGGCGCAAAACGCCGAGTATGCGCGCGAAGTGCTGCGCATCGCCCGCGCCGAGGGCGATGCCGATCTGGCACAATGGGCCGACCGTTTCGAAGCCGTGATGTTTCCCGCGTCGACCGCGGCAACGGTGACGGCGGCAACGGCGCAAGCCAGCCCGTCGCCGGCAATGCCCGTCTCGGCTTCGGCCTACGTCGGCCGATTGCGCTGACCGGTGCCGCCCTCGCCCTGCAGTGACTCGCCGATCACCGGGCTGACGTGCACGCCGACTTTGAGCGTGTGCTCGCCACCGCCGCGGATGACGCCGCGCAGCGGCGAGACGTCGGCAAAGTCGCGGCCCATGGCCACGCGCACGTAGTCGGCAGCCGGTTGACGGTTGTTCGTCGGGTCGAATTCCACCCAGCCGTTGACCGGGCACCACACCGCAACCCAGGCGTGCGACGCGTCGGCACCGACGAGGTGTTCTTCGCCGGGCCGCGGGCGTGAGCGCAAATAGCCGCTGACGTAGCGCGCGGCCAGACCGATGCTGCGCAGCGCCGAAATCATCACATGCGCAAAGTCCTGGCACACACCGGCACGCAGTTCCAGCGCTTGCGGCGCGCGCGTCTGCACTTCAGTGCTCTCGGTGCTGTAGCGCAAATCGGCATGCAGCCGCTGCATCAGTTCACGCGCAGCGTCGAGCAACGGCCGCCCGGACGCGAAGCTCGGCTGGGCGTACTGCGCGGCCGCGGCAAACAGCGGCGAGAAATGCGTGCCGAAGGTGTATTCGGCTTCGGCCACATAGGGCTTGCCGGCGCGGTACACCAATTGCTCGCGCACGCATTCCCACGGCGGGCTGGCGGCCCAGTCGGGCTGCTGCGGCGCGCGCACCTGCACCAGGCTGACGGCACGCACCGTCAGGGTGTCGTGCGGGCTGTAATAGGCAAAGAATTCGCGCCGGTTGCCGAACACGTCGGTGTCGCTGCTGCGGTGATCCGGTTCGGGATGGATGTCGCAGACAAAATCCACACAGCGCTGCGCCGCATGATCGAGCGGACACAAGTGGGCCAGGTGGTGCGCGAGTTCGACCGGCGTGGAATAGGCGTAAGCGGTGTCGTGCACCACGCGGTAGAGCACGTCGTCGCGAGGTATCGGCTGGGTCATACGGTCAACGCTTCAGTATCCGCCAAGAGTCCGGTCAGGTGCTTGGGCATGCGCGAAATAACGCCGGCTGATGTCGTCGGACAGCCGCTTGGCTCTATCGACCGACTGGGTCAGCGTGAGTTCTAGCCAGGCGTAATGTCCATCCGAGTCGTGCGCGCACAGCGCAGGCAACTGCCAGTCATCGGGGTCGGGTGCCAGCGCCAGCAACTCCTGCTTGCCGGCGGCATCACCCGGCAGCTTGGCCAGGCGTGCACGCAACGTTTGCGCCACCCAGCCCAGCGCGCGCGGGTTTTCGCGGTCGAGCATGAGCAGGTCGAGCAGCGGCGGGATTTCCTGCCGCTTCTGGTAGAGCGCGCGGTAGGTAATGGTGCTGTCGAACAGCGCCAGCAACAGATTGAAGCCACTGTCGCCGTGCACCGCGCGGCTGTGGAAAGCCACGCCCAGCGCCTCGCCGAGCAGGGTCAACCGCTCGATGTGGCGGCCGATGCTCAGCAGCCGCCAGCCGTCGTCGCGCGTCATGCGGTCGGTCTGCGCACCGGTGATGGCGCTCAAGACTTCGGTCAGCCGCTCCAGCCCACGCAAAGCCTGGGCAGAGGGCAGATCGTCACGACGCGCCGATGCGGGCATCAATTCGAGTGCCGTGGCCGAGGCGATCCATTGCCGGTGGTCGCCACCCAACCTTTCGCGCACTTGTGCTGCGGCCTCGCCCAGCGCCTGCAGGCTTTGCACAATACCGCCGCCATGCGGCCCCGGCGAGAGCGCACGGATCAGACAGTGTTCGAAGCCTTGCGGGTTGTCGCTCAGCGCGGGGGCTTCGCGCGCGATCAACTCGGCGCTGCGGCACCAGACGTCGAGCATGGTGCCCACGGCCGGTCCGATGTCGTCGTCGCCCGACAGCGCGCGCAAGGCGATGCGCGCCAGCCGCGCGCTGTATTCCGCCCGCTCGCAATAGCGGCCGAGCCAGAACAGGTTTTCCGCGGCGCGGCTGGTGACGACGCGGTGATGATTCAACAGGTCTTGCGGCCGCATCGGCGCAGGCAGCAGGGTGGAGTCGTCGACGGCGTCGCCGGTGACGATCCAGGCGTCCTGGCTGCTGCCGCCGCGCTGCATCGACACGGTATTGCCACCGCGCGGTGCGGTGCGCACCAAGCCGCCTGGCAACACCCGCCACCCTCCCCGCCCGTCGGCCAGTGCATAGACGCGGAACATCGCGGCACGCGCGGCCATCCGCCCCTCGCTCCACACCGGCACGTGCGGCAACGGCAGATACTGCTGCAGGGTGACGCGTGCCGGGTCGGACATCACCCGCTCGCGCCATGCCGGCAGTTGCCCAAAGTCGAGACTGGCCATCACGGTGGCCTCAAAGCCGCAATCGGCGTGTACCGGCTTGACCACCCAGGCGCGCAGATCGTCCAGCGGTGCCTCACACACCCCCGGTTCGCCGCACCACCACGTGGGCAGCGACGGCAATTTGAGCGGTTCTCCCAGCAGGGTTTCGCACAGCTTGGGCAAAAACCCCTGCACTGCAGGCGATTCGAGAAACCCGGCGCCCAGCGCATTGGCCACCAGCACTTGCCCGGCGCGCACCGCCTGCAGCAGCCCAGGGATGCCCAGCATCGAATCGGGGCGCAGCTCCAACGGGTCGCAAAAGCTATCGTCCAGCCGGCGCAGCACCACGTGCACCGGCTCCAGTCCACGCAGGGTCTTGAGATAGAGGCGGTCTTCACGCACGGTCAGGTCGCTGCCCTCAGCCAGGGTGATGCCCAGGTAACGCGCCAGATACACCTGCTCGAAATACGTTTCGCTGTAGGGCCCTGGGGTGAGCAGCACCACGCGGCTGCCCGCGCCGCCGGGCGACAGCCGCAGCAAGGTATCCATCAGCAGCCGGTAGCTGGCGGCCAGGCGCTGCACCTTGAGCTGGCTGAACGCCTCGGGAAACAGGCGTGACACCAGAATGCGGTTTTCCAGCAAATACCCCAAGCCGGACGGCGCTTGCACCCGCTGGTTGACCACGCGCCACACGCCATCGGGGCCACGCGCCAGGTCGAAGGCGGCGATGTGCAGCCAAATGTTTCCGGGTGGAGCGTAACCGTGCACGGCGCGCAGATAGCCGGGATGGCCCTGCACCAGCGCGGGCGGCAGCAGCCCGTCCTTGAGGGTGCGCTGCCGCCCGGTGTAGAGGTCGGCGAGGATGGCGTTGAGCAGCGCCGCTCGCTGCGCCGCACCGGCAGAGATCTGCTTCCACGCGTCGGCATCGACGAGCAGCGGAAACAGATCGACCGACCACGCGCGCGCTGCCTGCGCCGCGTCGGCGTGGACGTTGTAGGTCACGCCGTCGTCGTGGATCTGCTGCAACAACTGCTGCTGGCGTGCAGCCAACGATTCCAGCCCGCCAGTGCCCAGCAGGCGGAAAAACTGCTCCCACAACGGCGCCAGCGGCGTGTCCGTCTTCCCGCTAGAAACGCACCCGCGCAGTTCGTCCCAATGCCCGGGCAGGACGGCGGCTGCGGCTGCGCGCGCCCGCGCCACCGCGTCGTCGCCCGGCTGAATTTTGTCTTGCGCAGAAAGGTCGAACATGCTGGCCATATGGCATTGTGACACGCCACGGCGGGCGGGGCACCTTCCCTGAGCGAGAGGATTCTCTCGCCTCAAGCGTGACGAAGATCGAGGGTGAAGGGGAATTCCAGACTGGGCCGAGCCGGCGCCACGCGCAGCCGCCCCGGAGTGTGGCCGATGCGGAAAAACCGCGCCAGCCGCCGGCTCTCGGCCTCGTAGGCGTTGACCGGGAAGGTGTCGTAGTTGCGCCCGCCCGGGTGGGCGACGAAATACTGGCAGCCGCCCAGCGAGCGTTGCAGCGCGTTGTCGACCAGGTCGAAGGTCAGCGGCGCATGCACGCCGATGCTCGGGTGCAGCGCCGACGGCAGCTGCCAGGCACGGTAGCGCACGCCGCAGACGAATTCGCCGGCGCGGCCCGTGGGCTGCAGCGGCAGCGCGCGACCGTTGACGGTGAGCACGTAGCGGCTCTCGGCCAGGCCGCTGACCTTGACCTCGATGCGCTCCAGCGAGGAATCGACATAGCGCACCGTGCCGCCGGCGGCACCCTCCTCGCCCATGACGTGCCAGGGTTCGAGCGCCATGCGCAGCTCGAGCTTGATGCCGCGGGTGGCGTAGTCGCCCAGCAGCGGAAAGCGGAATTCGAAGTGCGGCGCGAACCATTGCGGGTCGAAGTCGAACCCGGCTTCGCGCAGCTCGGCCAGCACGTCGTCGAAGTCCAGCGCGACGAAGGTCGGCAGCAGAAAGCGGTCGTGCAGCGCCGTGCCCCAGCGTTGCAGCGGCGCAGTGTAGGGCTGCGCCCAGAAGCGGGCGATGAGCGCGCGCAGCAACAGTTGCTGCACCACGCTCATGCGGGCGTGTGGCGGCATTTCGAACGCGCGCAGCTCCAGCAGGCCGAGCCGGCCGGTGGCCGAGTCCGGGCTGTAGAGTTTGTCGATGCAGAACTCGGCGCGGTGGGTGTTGCCGGTGACGTCGATCAGGATGTTGCGCAGGGTGCGGTCGACCAGCCAGGGGGGCAGGTAGGAACCCCCAGGCTCACTGCGTTCGCCGCCCCCCGAGGGGGTGCGCGCGACTTGGGGCGGCCCGGCGTCGCGCGCGTCCTGCCCATAGCGGCCGCGGTTGGCGCGCAGTTCGGCCAGGGCGATTTCGAGTTCGTAGACCTGGTCGTCGCGTGCTTCGTCCACCCGCGGCGCCTGGCTGGTGGGGCCGATGAACAGGCCGCTGAACAGATAGCTCAAGGACGGATGGTTGTGCCAGTAGGCGATCAGGCTGGCGAGCAGGTCGGGGCGGCGCAGAAACGGGCTGTCGGCCGGGGTGGCGCCGCCGAGCACGACGTGGTTGCCGCCGCCGGTGCCGGTGTGGCGGCCGTCGAGCATGAACTTCTCGGCGCCCAGCCGGGTCTCGAACGCGGCCTGGTACAGAAACTCGGTGTGATCGACCAGCTCGGCCCAGTCGTGCGCCGGGTGGATGTTGACTTCGATCACCCCGGGGTCGGGCGTGACCTGCAGCAGGTTGAGCCGCGGGTCGCGCGGCGGCGGGTAGCCTTCGAGCACCAGCCGCACCTGCAGGCGCTCGGCGGTGGCTTCGATTGCCGCCAGCAGGTCGAGGTAGTCGTCGGCGCTGGCCAGCGGCGGCATGAACACGTAAAGAATGCCGCCGCGCGCCTCCACGCACAGCGCGGTGCGCACGACCCACGCCGCCGACTCGAACCGCGTCGGCGCCCGGCCAGGGTCGGCCAAGCGCTGCTCTCCGCTGCCAGCGCCCGCGCCCTCTGGTGGTGCATCGCCAGACTGCGATTGCACTGCGACGGTGCCGCCCTCGGCCCAGCCGCCGCCAATGCGGTGCATCGGCGCGTACTGCGCGTGCAGCGCCGTCGCCGCAGGCAACGCGCCGCGCGGGACGAACGGGTCTTGTGGCCAGTCGAACAGCCGGTCTCCGGGGGCGGCCCAGGGCAGCGAATCCAGCGGCAGCCGCCAGCCCATCGCCGAATCGCCGGGAATCAGATACATGCGCTCATCGCGGAAAAACCACGGCCCCGACATCCAGCGCGGGCCGCGCAGCGGCGTGCTGCCGGCCTCGCGGCGCAGCGGCAGCGCGTAACCGACCACGGTTTTGAGCCCCTGGTCGAACACCTTGCGCAGCCGCGCGCGTTCGAGTTCGTCGTCCACCCGCGAGTCGAAAGGATCGACGTTGACCGGCAGGCGGCGCTCGCGCCACAGGTAGTACCAGGTGTCCTCATAGCCGGCCTGCACATACGCCGGATCGACCCCCAGCGCATCGACCAGCGCCAGCATGAAGGCGTGGGCGTCGGCGGTGGTGGCACGGCCTCCGGCGCGCTCGTCGGCGAACAGCGCCGGGTTGTGCCAGCACGGCTGGCCGTCGCGCCGCCAGATGGCCGACAGCGCCCAGCGCGGCAGTTGCTCACCCGGGTACCACTTGCCCTGGCCGAAGTGCAGAAAGCCGCCCGGGCCGTAACGGGCGATCAGCCGACTGATCAGTTCCCCGGCGTAACCGCGCTTGGTCGGGCCCAGCGCGTCGGTGTTCCATTCGGGCGCGTCGCGGTCGGTGGTGGCAACGAACGTGGGCTCGCCGCCCTGCGTGAGCCGCACGTCGCCCGCCTTGAGCTGCTGATCGACGACTTCGCCCAGCGTGAGCACGGCCTGCCACTGGTCTTCGGTGTAGGGCTTGGTCACCCGTGGCGACTCGAAAATGCGGGTGACGGCCATGTGGTGGCTGAACTCGACCTCGCATTCGTCGAGCAGCCCTTCCACCGGCGCCGCGCTCGACGGCTGCGGGGTGCAGGCCAGCGGAATGTGCCCCTCGCCGGCGAGCAGCCCTGAGGTGGGGTCCAGGCCGATCCAGCCCGCGCCCGGCAGATAGACCTCGCACCAGGCATGCAGGTCGGTGAAGTCGTGGCTGGCGCCCTGCGGGCCGTCGAGCGCCTTGACGTCCGGGGTGAGCTGGATCAGGTAGCCGGAGACGAAACGCGCGGCCAGTCCGAGATGCCGCAGCACTTGCACCAACAGCCAGCCGGTGTCGCGGCAGGAGCCGCTGCGCAGCTCCAGCGTGCGCTCGGGCGTTTGCACCCCGGGTTCGAGGCGGATGACGTAGCCGATGTCGCGCTGCAGCCGCTGGTTGAGATCGACCAAGAAATCGACGGTGCGCCGCTGCCGCCGGTCGATACTGCCCAGCAGCGTCTGCAGCCGCGGGGTCACCGGCTCGGCAGCGAGGTACGGCGCCAGTTCGGCGCGCAGCTCCGGGCGGTAGCGAAACGGGTAGTGCTCGGCCTCGGGTTCGAGGAAAAAGTCGAACGGGTTGTAGACCGCCATTTCGGCAACCAGATCGACGGTGATGTCCAGCGAAGTGGTCTTGTCGGGAAAGGTGACGCGGGCGAGGTAATTGGCAAACGGATCCTGCTGCCAGTTGATGAAATGGTTGGCCGGTTCGATGCGCTGGCTGTAGGCCAGGATGGGAGTGCGCGAATGCGGCGCCGGGCGCAGCCGGATGAGATGCGGCGACAGGTTCACCGGCCGGTCGAAGCGGTAGCGGGTGACGTGGTTGAGCGCGACGTGGATGGGCATGGGGCACCTGGCAGCGAGAGAAGAAGGGCGAAAGGCGGCACGCGGGCTGCGGGATCAACGTTTGGGAGCGACGACGCGATCAGGCGGCGAGGAAGTCTTGGCTGATGCCTGCTCCGAGGTCGTTGATGCGTTCGAGCAGGTGGGTGAGATAGGCGTGCAGCCCGGTGTCGAGGATGTCGTCGATGCGGCCGTACTGCAACTCGGCGTTGAGCAAGCCGGCGCGGCGCTGGGTTTCGGCCGACTGCGGGTTGGCGACTTCGCGCAGATGCGCCGCCACCGCGCGCATGCACGCCGCCAGCGAGCGCGGCATGTCCGCGCGCAGGATCAGCAGCTCGGCCACGCGCTCGGGGGTGATGACGTCGCGGTAGACCTTGCGGTAGACCTCGAACCCGGACACCGAGCGCAGCACCCCCGACCAGTGGTAGAAGTCGTACTCCTGCCCGCGGGCGCCGTTGGAGCCGTGGAAGTCGTTCTGCCGCGCGTGGAACTTCACGTCGAGCAGCCGCGCGGTGTTGTCGGCCCGCTCCAGAAAGGTGCCGATGCGCAGGAAGTGATACGCCTCGTCCTGCAGCATGGTGCCGGAGGTGACGCCGCGCGACAGATGCGAGCGGTGCTTGACCCACTCGAACAGGCTGCCCGGGTCGCGTCGCAGCTGCGGGCTGGCGACCATGCGCTGCAATTCCAGCCAGGTCTGGTTGACGGTTTCCCACACCTCGGAGGTGATGGCGCCGCGCACCGCGCGGGCGTTCTCGCGCGCCGCGCGCAGACAGCTCAGGATGGACGAAGGGTTGGCCGGGTCACGCACCATGAAGTCCAGCACCCGCTCGGGGTCGATGGCGCCGTGCTGCCGGGTGTAGTCGCCGATCAGCTCGGAAATGCCCAGCAGCCCGGCCCAGGCCATCTGCGTGTTTTCAGCCGGCTGCGGCAGCAGCACGGTCTGCACCTGCACGTCGAGCATGCGGGCGGTGTTTTCGGCGCGCTCGGTGTAGCGGGCCATCCAGAACAGGTGATCGGCGGTACGGCTGAGCATGGCGGGTTCCTGCGCAGAAAGCGAAAAATGGGCGGCGGATGGGCAGCGGCGAACGGCCAGAGGTCAGCGCTCCAGCACCCAGGTGTCTTTGGTACCGCCGCCTTGCGACGAATTGACGACCAACGAGCCTTCGGTCAGCGCCACTCGGGTGAGACCGCCGGGGACGATGCTCACGCTCTTGCCCGACAGCACGAAGGGCCGCAGGTCGATGTGGCGCGGGGCGATGCCGGCGTCCACATACGTCGGGCAGGTCGACAGCGCCAGCGTCGGCTGGGCGATGTAGTGGTCGGGATGGGCCTTGATCTTGTCGGCGAAGGCGGCGATCTGCTCGCGGCTGGCCGCAGGCCCGACCAGCATGCCGTAGCCGCCGGCGCCGTGCACCTCCTTGACCACCAGCTCGGGCAGGTGCGCCAGCACATAGGCCAGGCTCTCGGGCTCGCGGCACAGATGGGTCGGCACGTTGGCCAGCAGCGGCTTTTCGCCGAGATAGAACTCGATCATCTTTGGCACGTAGGGGTAGAGCGACTTGTCGTCGGCGATGCCAGTGCCGATGGCGTTGGCGAGGTTGACGTTGCCGGCGCGGTAGGCGCGCATCAGCCCGGCGCAGCCCAGCGCCGAGTCGGCGCGGAACACCTGCGGGTCGAGGAAGTCGTCGTCGATGCGGCGGTAGATCACGTCCACCCGCTGCGGCCCCTGGGTGGTGCGCATGTAGACGAAGTCGTCCCGCACGAACAGATCCTGCCCCTCGACCAGCTCCACCCCCATTTGCTGCGCGAGAAAGGCGTGCTCGAAGTACGCCGAGTTGTACATGCCCGGGGTGAGCACGACCACGGTCGGATCGTTGACCCCGGGCGGGGCGACGTCGTGCAACTTTTCCAGCAGCGAGTCGGGGTAGTGCGCGACCGGGGCGATGGGGTAGAGCGAAAACAGCTCGGGAAACAGCCGCATCATCATGCGCCGGTTTTCCAGCATGTAACTCACCCCCGAAGGCACGCGCAGGTTGTCTTCGAGCACGTAATACTCGCCCTGCCCGGCCGGGTTTTCGGCGCGCACGATGTCGATGCCGGCGATGTGCGCATACACCTGATGCGGCAGGTCGATGCCCATCATCTCGGCGCGGAACTGGGCGTTGCCGAACACCTGCGGCTGCGGCACGATGCCCGCTTTGAGAATTTCCTGCTCGTGATAGACGTCGTGTAAAAAGCGGTTGAGCGCGCAGACACGCTGCTTCAACCCGGCTTCGAGATACTTCCACTCGGCCGCGGGGATGATGCGCGGAATCAGGTCGAACGGAATCAGGCGCTCAGCTCCCGCTTCATCGCCATATACCGTGAATGTGATGCCCACACGACGGAAAATCAGTTCGGCTTCGTCGCGCTTGGCGCGAATGGCGTCAGGTGCCTGCTGTGCCAGCCATTGCGCATATTGTGCGTAGTGCGGCCGCACACCACCGCCTTCTGTTGCCATCTCGTCGTAAAACCGCATCGTCGCCTCTCGTTCGTGTATGTCCGGGCAGTCCTGCCCATCCGTTAGCAAGATGCAGGCCAGCAACGAAGCGCGGCCATACCACGATATGCATTCGCCATGCATCGCGGCAAAAACCATCGGGCTGCTGCGGCCCGTCTCGCGAATACCTCGGCCACAGAAGCCGAGGCACAAGGCAATGACACGGTGACGAAGGAAATCGGGATAGGGGGAAGTCAGGCTATCGGACCGAGCCTCACCCCCGCACCCGGCATGCGGGCCGCACCGGGCGGTTCGAGAAATTGAGCTCATCCCTGTGCTCTCGGTGCTCCGTCGCGTGCTGAGCGCTTCGTCGCTGGCTCGATCGCGCCCGGCTCCACCGTGCGCCACGCCGGCCCACTCCGCTTGTGTGGGCATTTGATGCCTTGCGCTTCGCATCGACAGGGCCTCGAACACGCCTTCTCGTTCGACCCTTCGCCCCGGGTTTCGAGAAGGCCGGTTGGCTTGAGTCAGACCGGGTGGGTCTGAGGGTCAAGTGGGTTGCTTGGGTATTGAAATGATCTCTTTTTTTTAGCCCCCCGCAGGGGCTGCCGGAGGCCCCCCGGTTGGGCCATGGACTTCATGGTTCGACCCTCCTGTTGCGCTGCCTCCTGGGCAGGTTTTGTTGTTGCTGTGGCCTGTGCCTGCTGGCGCCAATAGTTCGCCTCGGCCTCGGCCGGTGGGATGTAGCCAATGGGTTCGAGCAGGCGGTGGTGGTTGAACTACGAGACCCATTCCAGCGTGGCCAGTTCGACCGCCTCGCGCGTCTTCCAGGGCCCGCGCCGGTGGATGATCTCGGCCTTGAACAGCCCGTTGATCGCCTCGGCCAGCCGCTCGCTGTAGCGGATGCTGACGTACTGCGAGCCGCGGTCGCTGTGATGGGTCAGCGCGCCGTCACGCTCGGGGCGACGCGCGTACAGCGCTTGCTCCAGCGCATCGAGCACGAAGTCCGTCTGCATCGAGGCGCTGACCCGCCAGCCCACGATGAAACAACGAGCAAACACGTCGATGACGAAGGCCACATAGACGAAACCTTGCCAGGTCCAGACGGAGGTGAAGTCCGCTACCCAGAGCTGTTTGGGCCGCTCGGCCTGGAACTGCCGATTCACCCGATCCAGCGGGCACGCCGCCTGGGTATCGGGCACGGTGGTGCGCACCGACTTGCGCAGCGTCTCGCCGGTGCAGCCGATCTTGCCGGCAATCGACTCGATCGCCGCCCTCTGCGACGGGTACTGATCCTTGGCATCAAACACCATGCGCACGGCGTGCTCGATCACCTCGGGCGAAAACTTCGGGGACTTCCTCATGATGGCTCCATTCTCTCAATCGAAGGAGCCTCCTCAAAAACCGGGGCGGTTCACTATGCTGTCGCCGTCCTCCCTCAGCATCTTGCGCCGCCCTTCGAGGGCGGATTTTTCTATGCGCGCCGGCGCATGCCCCCCATTTCCATGCCAGCGTCACGCCCTGCGCGTGTATATACAATCGGACGTTCACTGTGGCACAACCGACACATGAAAAATCTCACCATCTCGCCGAAGGTGCTTGAAAAGCTGGCGTCCAAGCACAACGTCTGCCGCAGGGAAGTCGAACAATGCTTCGAGAACATCGCGGGCGAGCTGCTGCAGGACAACCGGGAAGATCACCGCACCGATCCGCCGACAGTGTGGTTCATTGCCCGCACCAACAAGAACAGGCTGCTCAAGGTCGTGTATATACAGAAGGGCGACAAAATCACGCTCCGCACGTGCTACGAACCCAACGAAGAAGAAATCCACATTTACCGCAAATTCGCAAACTGGACAGAGGAATGATCATGAAAAAAATCCGTGGAACCGATCAGGCATGGGAGAACCGCGCGCTGGGCGCCGATGAGGCGCATGTCGTCGTGGCGCCCCGTTCGGCCCGTGAGGCGCTGGACGCCGCCAGTGGCATGCAGGCCATCTCCATCCGGCTGCCAAAGGACTTGATCGACGCTTGCAAGCACATCGCCGCCGTCCACGGCGTGGGCTACCAGCCGCTCATGCGCGACGTTCTGCAGCGCTTCGTGGCGAGCGAGCTCAAGGCCATCGTCGCGCAACACGAGCAGCGCGCCGCGCAGGCCGAAGAGCGGCTGGCGCCTGGGGGGAAAGTGGCCTGATCCTGGCCCGCTCCAAGCAGACCGCCCCTGAGGGCGGTTTTTCATGGCCGCAGGCTTGCCCGAGCCGAAACCGGCTTTCTCGGCAGCGAGGTCGCGGGATTTTCCGGTTTCTAGATGTGGAAATTTTTCCACCTCTACCCTGCCATGCCGGACGCCATGCCGCGCCGCCAGCCTCTCCTCGATCGCCTTCGCAATCGCCACCCGCTCGGACACGGTGAAGTCCTTGCGCAGCAGGCGCGGCAATCGAGCCGCAGCCTGTGGATAACTGCCACAATCTTTTCATGATTGTGGGACGAATCGTGGGACGATTCGCTCAAACCATTGATATTGCTTGAATTCTGGCGGAGAGAGGGTCTGCTGTTTTTGAGAGCAACAACAGACAATGTTGAACATTTTATTCTATGTTTTCAATAACATAGACAGCCTAACTCGTCATTGACGAACAAATTCAATCAAGAGAAATCAGCGCTTCGTGGCATACTGGATGGCATACCCGCTGCACTCCACCACCCCTTGATGGATACTGATCATGGCTGTGATTTCCGAACTCAAAGCGCGCAATCTCAAACTCGCTGATGGCCCTGTTGCCCATGGTGGCGTCACGGGCCTGACCCTGCATCCGTCCACGGTCAAAGGCCAGGGCAAGTGGGTGTTTCGTTACGTCAGTCCGGTGACTGGAAAACGGCGCAACGCTGGCGTGGGTTCGTATCCCGAAGTGGGCATTGCCGAAGCAGGCAAACGGGCTCTGACAATGCGCGAACAGATTGCCGCTGGCGGTGACCCCCTGGAACTCAAAGCGCAGGAAGCGGCCAAGGCCAAGATCAAGCCGCCGACGTTTGAGGAAGCCGCGCGCATCCTGCATGAGGAGCTCTGTCCAGGCTGGAAAAATCCCAAGCATGCGCAGCAGTGGATCAACACGCTGGAGCAGTACGCCTTTGCCGAGATCGGGACCATGATGCTCGATGCGATTCAACCGACGCACATCGCTGCAGTGCTGCGGCCAATCTGGATCGAGAAGGCAGAGACGGCCAGCCGGATCAAGCAGCGTCTGCATGCGGTCATGGCCTGGGGATGGGCGCATGGTTATTGCACATCCAACCCGGTGGACGTGGTGCATCACCTGCTCCCCCAACAACCGGGCAAGGCGGTTCGGGTGCAGCATCAACCTGCGATGCCCTGGCGGGGCATTCCTGCATTCGTCTCGGAGCACTTGGGACGGCGCGCACGACCGGATCAATCACGCGCCATGCTGGAGTTGCTGATTCTCACGGCCTGCCGATCTGGGGAGCTGCGGGGCATGACGTGGGATGAGATCGATTTTGACAAGGCGATCTGGACCATTCCAGCGGCCAGGATGAAGGCAAAGATGCCGCACCGTGTGCCGCTCACGGATCGCGCCCTGGAGATTCTTCGGGGGCAAGAGGGCTATCACCAGACCTTTGTGTTTCCTGCACCCTATGCGGAGGGTGTGTTGTCGGACATGGTGCTCACCAGCTTTCTGCGACGTGTGAATGCGCCCAGTGATACGCCCGGTCGTTGTGCGACGGCGCATGGGTTTCGCTCCTCATTCCGAGACTGGTGCAGTGAGCAGGGGTATCCGCGTGATCTGGCCGAGCGGGCCTTGGCGCACACGGTGGCCAACAAGGTGGAGGCGGCGTATCACCGCACGGATTTGCTCGATCAACGTCGACCGATGATGCTGTCTTGGCAAGCGTTCGTCACATCCGGAACAACGGAGTTGGAGCATCCCCCGGAGTAAGCCACTTTGCCGAACTTGCGCTGAACCTCCTGCCGCCCCAACCCAGGAAGGGACGGCGTGGACTCTTACCGATTCCCCCTGGTTCATGACCCAGTCGGTGCATTGCACTGAATGGGTCAATAGGGTGTCGGCACCAACACGCCACTTCAATTTGTCTACAGCGGAGGAAGACGCCGATCAACAGGTAGCGTCCTGACGATGGACGTATGCGTATCCGCTTTTCCGTGGATCTGGATGAGTACTTCGTCGAGGTGCTCCACCGAGCGCAACTAGAAGTGACAGACGAAGTGGTCTTCACCGGAGACCTTGAAGCAGGTGACGCACTCTGGGGTCTCCTGAATCAGCTTCTCGACCAGTTGCAGACTTCCGACCTCACCTCCCGCACTAGTCACACCGAACACAGGTGTTCTGGTTCACAATTTAGGCAGAGATCGGCACGGCACCTTCATTCTGAAAGCTAGGGAAGCGTTGGTCCCCTACCAACTCGAATGATAACCAATCGGGCGTCGGCCTGAAGCCGGTCTTCGTAGCGCTTGGATGTCAGAAGTGCGTCTACACCGGCATCTGGCCAGCGCTGGAAGGCTGCGCACAGGATGCTGATGACCTCAGCGACCGCTGAGCGCACCATGGCTGTCGTCGCCACAACCGGGGGCCAGTGCTCGCTCTGGCCGAGTCCCGACATAGGCCCAGCTACCGGAGGTCGGCCAGAGCGGGCACTGGGCGCTGCCAGTGGCGAGGACGGCAATGTTGTGGTCAACAGCCACCGGCAACGCAGGCCTCGGGGATTACGGCTTTCAGCGCCATCGCACCGGCTACTTCGACCGCGTGCAGACTTCCGGCAGGAATTCATTCGCACCCTGCTCAATGCCCTGGGCAAAACCGGCCCTGTGATGGTGTGGAATCAAACCTTTGAGCAGAGCCGGTTGAACGAACTGGCCGAACTGTTTCCTCACCTCGCCACCAAAATCCAGAAAGTGATTGACCGGATGGAAGACCTGCTGCCTCTCGCACGTGAGTATTACTACCACCCGGACATGATGGGTTCCTGGTCAATCAAGGCCGTGCTTCCCACGATTGCCCCTGATCTTGCTTATGACGATCTGGAGTTGGGTGATGGAATGCAGGCACAGGAGGCGTTTCGACACATCTTGTTGCAGGAAATATGGGAAATTCAGAGAGAATCAACGCGCAAGGCGCTGCTGGAGTACTGCAAGCGGGACACGCTGGAGATAGTGCGGGTGGTGGGGCATTTTGAATTTACGTTCAAATAAATGGAGAAACTAATGACGACTAACGCAAAGCAAGAAGAAATATCGAATTGGAGAGAAATAAAACAAATAAATAAATCGAAATCCGATACGTTAGTAATAAATATCACGAATAGAGTGGACGGCCAATTTCTTGAGCGTCTTGCGAAGCAAAATAGCACTTTTCTGAAAAGAAATAAAACTGGCTATTGGCATGCTGGAGTAAATAATAATTATGACTATGTTGTCCTTGTTGTTTGGGGGTCAAGAAATGGCACTGGAGGAAAAGATATTTATATTGGAGAGACAAAAAAATTAAATGGCCATCCTAAGTTAATTCCAGAAAATGGCAAATTCATCATTCCAGTTAAAAAGTGGGTGCATCTTGGAAAGACCACATCCTCAATAAACAAATTTTGCGCACCAAATTCCATTTCATCTGGCTCAGCCACACATTTTTTAAAGTGGCAACATGGAGCAGCGTTGACTGAAGATGTTCCAGAAGGATACAAAGCGCTTATGGAACCTGAAGCCAATTTCAAAATTATCGATCCAGGCGAAAAAGAGGCGGTACGCAAATATCGATTAAACCAGAATGCGTTGCGAGATTTGACTTTGAAGATTTTTGAGGGGAAATGCTGCTTAAGCCAAATAAGGCTAAAGCAGATTCTTGTCTGCTCCCACATCAAACCGTGGGTGGTTTCTGAGAGGCATGAGAAATGCGATCCTGACAATACACTTATGTTGGCGGGAACATGGGATCTGTTATTTGATAGGGGGCTTATTTCTTTTTCCAATTCAGGGAAAATTATGGTATCCAATATACTAAATAAAGATGACTGGCAGAGTATTGGGATTCAACGCGAAGCCGCATTAGATGAAAAATTTCTCACGCCTGGCAGGAGGAATTACCTTAAATATCATCGAGAAAATATCTTTAAGAATACATAAAATGACAAATTTCACCCTCAAGCCCATCGGCGGCACCGGGATGTATGTCATCTACAACATCATTTCGTACACGCCGTGCAAGGGCATCAAGGGCGACACTTCTTATGAGGAGGTGTCGTCCGGTTTTCATGTGTTTTCGGGGACGGATTCGCTTTATTTCACGCAAACCCTGTCGGATGCCTACGCCTTCATCATGCAGGAATTGGCCGCATTTGAAGCCAAGCGTGCCAAGCACCTCGCGGTGAGCGCTCCGGATTGACACATCGAATCGCAACAGTCGTGATAAGTCGGTTCAGCGCCTGTGACAGTCATTCGCACGTTGGCCCTCCCACGTTCCCGGTATCTTAGGGCGGTCTGCATAACTCAATCGTCGCAAGTTCGCAGGCAGTTAAATCAACAAGTTACGATGGTGTTTTTTGCCAAATGAGGGCTTATGCAGACCATCCCTAGATAGAACATGCAAAATCAATAAAAGCCGATGATTAATTTCATCTACGTCGATTTTTTAAAAATTGCAGTACAGTCAACACCTAAATTTCACAATTTTTTCAATTTAAGTTTGAAACAGACGGCATATCCAGCAAGGCACAACTCAATAAACACGGACCTTTAGCGCGCACTTTAAAGCTAAATACGATAGTTAATTAACCGCAGCCCTAAGCCGCAAAGAGCAGTCGACATACAAAACAATCGTTAACAAAAAACTTCTCTTTAACATAGCGTTGACATAACAAGCTTGGAGGTACGGGTCAACATTGAAATGCACTTTGCAATCTCGTTTGGGTTGGAAATCTCCGCTTCTATTGTTGTTTTATTTGCAATCGCGCTGGAGGTGCCTATGAAAAACTCAATCGCTTTCTTTACCACGGTAAAAGCATGTGTTTGGTGCGGAATTGCGTTTCTGCGGAGTCTCTGGTGAGAGAAAATTCCAACCCAAGCGAGAGATTGGCGTTCATTGATATGTTGCACTCGCCAAGAGCGAGCGCAGGAGGCTCGATTCCTCCTCTCCGCATCATTTCTCGGACTTAAGTCCCGCGTGCTAAATTCCTTTCCAGCGGCGCATCAACGCTTCGCTATCTCTGGATGGATACCACTTTATTGTCCCGTAGCGACCGGTTTCCACCATTTAGCTCCATATTGACGCTTCGAAAAACGGAAACGGAACTCCTGTCAGGAATCGGGAATGACCCAGACGTCATGATGACTCCGGACTGCCTGAAGATTCAGGGGGTATGCGGGCGGCGTGCGCTCCTGCAGCACGCAGGGGGCTTCGACCCACTGCCCCGTCTTGCGCAAAACAAAAAACCAGACCGAAAGGCCTGGTTTGAAAGGTTATGATTCGGGTAGCGCGCCGATATATGTCAAAATTTCCCGATGGGGCCATCCGACAGCACGTAGACCGAGCTTTCTGCTTTTCGGAAACTTTGGATCGTAATATGGACTTTTGATATTCATTCGCTGATAGATTCCGGTTTTAGAAATCCCAGTAATGGTTATCACTTCGTCGATACGAACCATCCGATCGTTGTTAAAAAAAGAGTTAGACACGAGAATTCCCCGTTTGGAGCGGCCCTTAGGGCAGCCCCGCCGAAAAATCCCACATCTTTACGCGGCGGTCAAGTTTTGACCGTCACACTTCGTTCAATGGGTTAAATTTTTTTATTGATACTTGCGCAGACGCAGGATACCAAGTCGCTACCTAAAACGCTAGCAGCAGTTCATTATCTCGATGGTCGGCATGAAAGTCAAGCCTACTTCCTCGGGCTGCCCCCCCCCCC
>Ga0207433_10000488_pt1 | contig 91906 bp, 131 predicted proteins | sample YelNatPaOPGAMG01_FD_187559 | JGI IMG/M metagenome (GOLD analysis project Ga0207433, IMG submission 187559) | Hot spring thermophilic microbial communities from Obsidian Pool, Yellowstone National Park, USA - OP-RAMG-01 (SPAdes) (version 3) | ecosystem: Environmental > Aquatic > Thermal springs...
TAGGTGGTAGGAGTTAGGAGTTAGGTGGTAGGAGTTAGGAGTTAGGTGGTAGGAGTTAGGAGTTAGGTGGTAGGAGTTAGGAGTTAGGTGGTAGGAGTTAGGAGTTAGGTGGTAGGAGTTAGGAGTTAGGTGGTAGGAGTTAGGAGTTGAGGTGTTATTGCAAAAAACATACCAAGCACAAAACTAAAGATGCATGGGAATGTGTCAAGATATTGACATGAAGTAACGAAAAGAGTTTCCTGTGTGTAGAGACAGGTTTCCGGTAATACATGTTGTGGTGGTGACAGTTTCAGGGATGTAGAGAGGCTAGAGGTTTTTGTTTATGTGTAAGAATGAGTGGTGGATGTGGTGGATGGCTGGTAGTTTCTGCGTTTTGTTGTTGGTAAGGGAAGGCGGGAAAAAGTGATGGTGTTGATAATTAGAAAAGTGTATATATAGAAGTGTGAACAATGAAGTTAACAACAAAACAAGGAGGAGTAAAATGGAAGGAGTAGTTGGAGCTGTTTTGAAAGTATGTCAGAACGCATCGTTTGAATTCATAGACTCTGACACGATCAGAGTCTACATCCCCATCCCTGAAGGGAATGGGGTATGGAAATGGCTAATATGTGTTGACGAAATAGAAGCCGAGCTATACAAGCTCGGCTATGTTGCCAACCTCGTCCCACATGGGATGTGGGAGGAGGGATGGTGTGAATTCATTAAAATTAAGTGAGTAACAACCCAGCCCCTACCGGGGCTGGGTTTTTCAGAAGGGGCAGGGACTTCTCCCTGCCCCTTTTCTTTTTTGCGAAAAAAAAATGGTCAGGTAGCATTGATTTCTGGTAAAGTAAATAGTGCGAATGGTGTATCGATTTTCATGGAAATGGAGGTATGCGTATGGACTGGAACAGTGTATTGTTTCGTTTAAACAAGCTTGCGAATCTAGTAGCATCCGAGAGGAAGGAAGCTGGGGGCATAGGAGTATTACATTTTCTGAGTGATGGATATGTATGGGGTCGTAGTGAGTCAATAGGTTTTGAGGTGCGGTATGGTGGATCGATAGAGGCGAGCGTTTCAGCGTCGAAGTTTTGCGATGTTGTGAGCACGCTGGATGCAACGGTTGCGTATGATGTTAGTGTGGAGCATGGAAGTTTTATAATCAAAGGGAAAGGTTTTGAAGCAAAGATTCAGACGGTGGAAGGGGACGCAAGTGGTGGTAGAAGAATAGTAAAGTATCTGCTAGATCATAGAGATGAACTAATAGGCAGGAAGGTATCAGTAGGTGTCAGAGATGATCTAGTTAAGATACTGAAGAAGGTGGCAAAGATCTCTTCAGCGGCTGATGGCGAGTATAAGTCGGTGTGTTTTGACAGCCGAGGTGTATTTGCAACAGACAGGTCGAGGATTGCGTGTTGTTTTGTTCAGGTATTCGATAGTCGAGATAAGATTGTTGTTCCTTCTCCTGTGTTGAGGCAGGTCTTCAGCGTAATGGAAGATGAGACGCTTGTTGGTGCGTGGGCTGTTGACGGGAGGTTATATCTTGAATTTGGTGGAGGATTATATGTTGAGGTAGCGAGTTATAATATTGATTATCCTGACCTAGCGAATATTCTAGGCAAGCATAAGAGTAAGATTAGTGAGATAGTTGATGTGGATCCGGAGGTGATAGATGGTGTAAGTGGTATTGTGCGGGTGTTAGATTTCAGTGATATTGTGTATATGACAGTTAAGGATGGAGTATTAAGTTTAGAAGTTGAGTCTGTGAAGGGATTTAATATTCGTAAGGATTTGCAGGATGTGAAGATTTCTGGAAGTTATAGAGTTGGCATGAGAGCGAAGGATTTAGATATAGTGGATGGTATAGTAGAGTTTGGTATGTCTGAGGATGTAGTTTATTTCAAGTCACGTGAAGGGATTGAATATTTAGTGGCTACGATTGCTAAGTAAGTATACGGAGGTGATGGTATGGATATAAATGATATAGTGAAGGGACTTAAATCTCTGAAAGATGTATCGTTCAGTTTAGGAGAAGATAGAAGTGTAAAAGAGTGGTTGAAGTCTGATATAATAGCATTTGACTGGCTGGTATCGAAGGGAAAAGGCTTTCCGCTGGGGCGTGTGGTGGAGATATGCGGTGATTATTCAGCTGGCAAGAGTTTTCTGGGGTATAAGCTTTTAGCAAAGGCGCAGGAGCGTGGTTTTCTTACTGTTTTATTTGATGTAGAGGTTGCGTATGACAAGAGTTTTGGTGAGAAGTGTGGCATTAATAACAGCAATTTGCTTGTTATTTCTGACATATCAGTTGAGAAAGGGTATGAGATAATGATTGATCTAATGGAGAAGGTGAATTGTCCTGTGGTATTTGTATGGGACAGTGTTGCGGCTACTCCGACGGAGAAAGAGCTTGGTGATGGTATGGACTCGAGGGATTTGACGAAGGCTCAGCTTGTGGGGAAAGGGTTCAGGCTTGTAGCGCAGGATTTAGGCAAGACGAACAGCATGCTGATATTATTAAATCAGTTGAGAGAGAAGATAGGGGATATGTATGACAAAGGCGAGTTTGCTCCTGGCGGCAGGGCGATTGATTATCATGTTTCTGTGAAGCTTGAGTTGAGGCGTAAAGGGCTGTTGGCGGAGGATAAGTTAGTGAGAGGGTTCAAGGTGAAGGCGGTGGTTACAAAGAATCGTATTGATATACCTTTCAGGGAATTAAATATTGTTCTCCGGTGGGACAGGGATGATTTAGTGGAATGGCATGAGTGTTTGTTGGATATATTGATGCTGGAGGGGAAGGTAGTGGAGAGCGGTGGGTGGTATCGTTTCAGTCATGAAGAGAAGAAATGGCGGGCATCAGATTTTTTGGAGATATTAGTTTCGCAACCTGAAAGAGTGCTACCTGCAATGGAAGCGGTGTTTGGTGAAGAGGCGTATTATTATTTGGACAAAGTTATGCCGAAGAGCAGGGAGTTGGTGGTAAATGGAAGGTAGGGATTTCGCAACGAAGTATAGGCCTAAGAAGTGGTGCGAAGTGGTGGGGCAGAGTCATGTGGTAAATGTATTGAAGAAGAGGCGGGATTGGAAGACGCTTCTGTTTTGGGGTCCTCCTGGGGTAGGCAAGACGACAGTAGCTAGAATTGTGGCGATGTGGGTAAATTGTGAGGATGAAGAGAAGAGTGATGTGTGTGGCGTATGTGACAGTTGCAGAGCCATTCTGTCTGGTGCGGCGAATGATTACAGGGAAGAGAATGTAGGAGACAGCAGGACAATTGAGGCGATGCGTGGAATGCTGGACTGGATAGTGTATAAGCCTATTTTTCTGCGGAAAAAGGTGTTGGTGTTGGATGAGGTGCATAATTTATCTTCTGCGGCTCAGAATCTGCTGTTGAAGGTATTGGAAGAGCCTCCGTCGAGTCTGGTGGTGATTTTGTGTACTACGAAGCTTGATGGTGTAATTGAGCCGCTTAGGCAGAGGTGTCAGGAGTTTGAGTTTAAGAGTGTTTCAGATGAGGAGCTTGCGAAGTTGCTGGTGAGGGTGTGGCGTGATGAGCCTGGTGTTATGGATTTGGATCAAGGTATTCTGCAGAAAGTATTTCTTGAAGCTGGTGGTAGTCCACGGAAGTTTTTGAATTTGCTTGAGGTAGCGAGTTTAGGTGGAGAAGTTTCTGGGTATGATAATAGTGTGAAGTCTATGATTGATCTAGTGATGAGTGGAGATGTGATTGGTGTAGTGAGGAATGTGGATGCTGTGGTAGCGGAGCTAGGTGTGAAAAATGTTATTCCAGCGGTAGTGGGGGCGATAGTGAGAAGGATTAGGAAGTCAAGTTCGATGCATGAAGTTATCAAGCTGTATGGTATTTTGAACAGCATGTCTCTTCCAGTGGGTTTGTATGGAATAAAGGATTCTGATAAGGTTTTATATCAGTTACTTTCAGCGGTATTGTATGTGAGGAATGTAGAAGGGAAGGGAAGTGAGTAAGGTAGTATTAGATGTTCAAGTTATTTATACGTATGTAAAATCAGATGATGAAAGTGTGCATAATATGATTGATGAAATTCTTGCGGTTAAGGTACCGTGGGCGAAGTGGAGCAAGTCGTATAAGATGGGGCTGTGGGATGGGTATAAGCGGTTTTATGATATTCTCCGGAAAAGGTTTCTGACGGGGCTACTGCAGTATGTAGTAACTGAGCTGATGGAGAGGGGTGTAGATGTTGAGGTAAATGGTAGTGATAAGTTCTTTTGGAATCATCAGATTGATTTAGATAGTATTCAGCTGAATGGTATTGATGATGAGCGGTGGCGGAAGACGCAGTTGCCGGTGCTGAAGCGTGTTTTGTCGTGCAAGCGTGCTTCAGTGAAAATGGGGACAGGTTCTGGGAAGACAGAGGTGATAGCGGGAGTTCTAAAAGCATTGAGCGACAAGCGAGCGTTGGTGTTAGTGCATAGAGTTGAGCTGTTACAGCAGGCAAGGGAAAGGCTGATGCTTCGGCTGGGTGAGGATGTAGGAGTTATAGGTGCAGGGGAAGTAGATATCAGCAAGAGAATTGTAGTTGGGATGGTGCAGTCTGTGTGGTCGAAGAAGCCGAGGTTGATCGGGTGGTTGAGAAGTGGTGTTGATGTTTTGCTAATAGATGAATGTCATCATTGTTCAAGCACGACATGGGCGAATGTAGCGATGTCATGCGGGGCAGAGTGGCGGTATGGTTTTTCTGGGACGCCTCTGTTGAGGAATGATGAAAGGGATATGTTGCTGGTGGGTTTAACAGGGGAAGTGATTTTTGGAGTTACTGTGGATGACTTGGTTGCGATGGGGTATGCGGCTAAGCCTGTAGCCAATATAGTTGTGCTTCCGTTCCAGTATAAAGGGAAGTGGAATAAGGTATTTGATGAAGTATATGGGAAGGACAGCAAGGTAGTAGATGTATTGAAGTTTATTTTGAATGAAGAAGTTAAGGTAAAGGGGAAGAGGGGTATAGTTATTTTTGTTGAGAGGATAAGGCATGGAAAGAGGATTTTAGATGAATTAAAGAGTGCAGGTTTTGATGCAGTATTTGTGCATGGTGGAAGGAGTGATGAAGAGAGGATAGAGGTAGTAGAGGGGATGAGGGAGAGGAAGTATGAAGTAGTGATAGCGACTACGATATTTGATGAAGGGATAGATGTTTCAGGAATTGGGGGTATAGTGTTTTGGTGCAGTACTAAAAGTGTAGCAAGAGTGATGCAGAGGATAGGAAGGGGGGTGAGAGTAGAGGAAGGAAAGGGTGAAGTGAATGTGTGGGATTTTGTAGTGGACAACAGGTATATGAAGGATCATTTGAAGAAGAGGTTAGTGTATTATGATCAAGAGAATGTAGAGAGGAGGTTTTACGTATGGACTGGGAACGGGTTAGTAGAGATGAGTATGTAAATGATATAAATTTTGACAAAGTTTTTTCTGTTTTGAGATCTAGAAAGTATAATCATTCTGAAAGCAATCTAATGCGGGCGTGTTTTGACAGCTGGGGTGAGGTTGATAGTGTGGAGGCGGCGCTTGCTCAGATGATCCGGCTTGGTATTTTTGGAGTAGTAGCTGAGTTTGTAGGTAGAATTGAGAGTGGCGAAGTGACTGAGTGGGATGCGGTGATGTTTGCGTTGTTGGCAGGTGCAGGTGTTAAGAGTTTTTCTGAGGTAGTGGAAGCTGTGGAGAGGGGGCTGAAGGTGATGTATAATGAAGCTCGTTCTGTATTTGAAGAGTGTGTAGCGGTTCTGGTAAAGAAAGTAGCTAATGATTTTGGTAGTAAAGTATCGAATGAGGAGGTGCTTCTGCAATGAAGGATTTCAGGTATCTATGTTGTAAGGATGCATATATGGTCTTAGCGGTGTGGTGGTATGTATCAGGTGAGCGTGTGCATGATTATAAGTCTGCGGTGAAGCTGGTAAAGTGTCTAGATGGAGAGGTGGATGATTGGAAAGTGAGTGATGCAGGCAGTCGTATGAAGCTTGTTGAGGAGTATCTTAATTGGTTGTGGAGAAATGGCAAGAAGTTCAGCAATGCGTGGCGGTATATATCGAAGTATATGATAGACAGAAGGGTAAGTAGTGAGGTAGCTGAGGTTGTTGATGCATATAGAATGTATGTGAAGGAAAGATTTGGTGAGAACATATGGGTTGATATAAGCAAGAAAGAAGTAATGCAGGCGGCGAGGGTAGTAAGGAATGTAGCGAAAGAGATGGGGCTTTCTGTGTATGAAGTGATAAAGTATCAGCATGAATGTTGGGACAAGATAACGAGGCCTTTGGTGTTTGAGAGGATGGCTGATGCGGATAAAGTGAAGCGTAGGGTTAGCATAAAGTTAGAAGAAGATATGAGAAATGGTGTAGTAGTTGGGAGAAGTAGTGTAAGCAGTTTTAGTGATAAAGAAGAATTAGTAGCTAGGTATTGGAAGAATATATTATCTACTGGTGTAATGTTTTATATCAACAAGAAGGGGTGGCTTGCTGAGATAGCGAGGGAGTATTGGAAGCAGTTGAAGAGTGTGGGGTCAAATATGGAGTTAAGGAATGAGTTAAAACAGCAGTATTCGAAGGTAAATATTGTGAAGAGGTGGAGGGAGTCTGGGTGTCCTGAGGTTTTATTAGATTGAGGGTATGCATTATGGCTAGGTATCTTTTAGGCCAGCTGGCAGGGCATAGGTTTGCGAATAAGACTTTAGAGAATTTCGTATGGACGGAAGGCAACAAGCATTTAAGAGATTTCTTTTATGATATTGTTAACAGAGAGGTATGGGAGCGTGGAGTAGGCATAGTTGGTGATGTAGGTATTGGAAAGACGCATATTTTGTCGTCGCTGTATAAGAATAGAGTTTGGGTATCGATATATTGTCGTGGTGGTCTTCCAGTTTGGTTGAGTTTCTTAGATTTGATTTCTGAAGCCAGAGAAGATCGCAGTTTTATAAAAGAGTTAGTAAGTGAGTATGATATAATTTTTGTAGATGATCTTTGGAGTGGTGGTGCCTCAGCTGAGGAGAAGAATGTTATAAGGGAGCTGGTGTTAAGGTGTTATGATAGCAAGAAGCTGATATGTTATACAGCGAATTGGAGTTTAGAGAAGTGGGGAGTGGATGAGCGGGTGAGGGACAGGCTGGCGGAGATGTGTGTGGAGGTGGAGCTGGTGGGTTCATCTTTCAGAGGTAGAGTTGAATTGGTTTAGTTAGTGTGCGGGGAGGGGAGTGTGGAGTGGTTTCTGATAAAAGCTGTTGTAGATGGTTTAATAGACAGGTCTGTATTATTAAAGGTTGATGAATCGTTTTTTAGTGATGAGTTAGACAGGAAAGTATGGTCATTGTTATGTTCTGCGTTTAGCAAAGGTTTAGTAGGGAGCTGGAGGGATTTATATGTATATGCGATAAGAGAAGGCGTTCATGTAGATGTATTAGATCGTATTGAGTGGTATGAGGAGCATGATGTAGACATATCGAATGAGCTGGTACTTGATACTATAAGCAGGCTGTGGAAGGAAAAGTCGTTAATTTCTGGTGTAAAAAGAATAGAGAATAAGTTACTGAAGGGTAGTGATATAGATGATGTAGTCAAAGAGTTAAAGAGCACGTATAGAAATGTAGTAGAGTGTATTGTTGATCAGGATGGTATATATGAAGATGTTCTTGATGGTGTATTTGAGAGAGTAATGAATAATGCGGTGGAGGGGTGGGCTGGTGAGAAGTTATTGTCAGGGTTTATGCAGTTAGATACTGTATTAAATGGTGGATATAGGGATGGCACTCTTACGGTATGGCTAGGGGCGACGAGCATAGGGAAGACGATGATGTTAGTATTTCAGTCTGTGATGTTTCTTCTTCAGGGGAAGTCTGTATTGTTTATAAGTCTTGAAGATAGTAAAGATGTAGTGCTTGAAAGATTTGATAGAGTATTGTTTGGAAATGTTATAAAGAATCCGAGCAAGTTGGCTGGCAGGGTTGAGTTATTGAGGATGTTGGGAAGAGTAAAAATCATGTATAAGCCGAGGATGCTGATACAGGAGCTTGAGGATTTGATTGACAGAGAGGCTGGAGGTGTGGATGTATTAGTAGTTGATTATGGTGATTTAGTTGTAGCTAGTAATAAATCGAGTGGGGAAGATTGGCTGGAGCAGGGCGAAGTATTTGAAAGGATGATGAAGCTGGCAGACAAGTATAGGATGTGGGTAGTGACGGCGTCGCAGGCGAATAGAGATGCTGTGAATAAGAAGGTATTATCGTTGGGGAATATAGGGAGAAGTTATAGGAAGGTTCAGGTAGCGGATTATGTTATAGCGCTTTCGCAGGATAAGGAAGCTGAGAAAGAAGATCTTATAATGATAGTGGTATTGAAGAATAAGTTTGGGAGGCGAGGTGATATAATTCCGCTGAGGGTTATAAGGGAGTATGGGTTTTTCAGGGAGGAAGTGATATAAAAAATTTCAGGGGAGGGTGAGGTGACGAGATGTACAGGGTGAGTCTGAGCGGGAGTGTGTTAGGTTATAAGTGTTTGAAGAGGTTGTGGTATATATCGAGGGGGTATAAGGGTAAGGAGGTTGATGAAGGGACGCAGAGGATATTTGAGATTGGTAAGGCATTAGAGCCTTTAGCTATAGAGTGGGAGGTAAGGAAGGGGAGGGATGTATATTATAACAGCAGGTCACATATGGATCCACCTGATTTTGTTCTTGAGCTTGGTGGTGGGAGTATTTTAGGTAGGTTTGATGCGATATTTGATAGGAAGGTTTTAATTGATATAAAGACGTGCAATTTGAATAAGTTTACTATGTTACTTGAGGGTGATGTATTACCTGAGTGGCTGATTCAGGTGAATGTATACTTTTTTGGGTTAAAGCTTGCGTCGTGCAGGGATGATATAAGGGAGCTTGTGGAAGGGATAGAGAAGGTTGGGATTTATGGTGTGCATAAGGAGTCGGGGAGGACGGTAGAGGTAGTAAGGGATCCTGATTTGAGTATTTTTAGAGGTGTAGTAGCAAAAGCAATGAAGGTATTTGAGGCTGGTTCTCCAGATGAGTTAGAGATTGATAGTCAAGAATGCAAGTATTGTCAGTTTTGTGGTGTTTTCTGTAATTTTTAACATCAAGGAGGGAAGGCATGCAGGCTCTACCGTGGGATGAGGTGGAAAAGTATTTTATTACGACGAGGTATGCTGTGAGGTCTGTGGATGGTAAGGAGGTGTTAGAGTCGAGTTGGGATGAGATGGTGGATAGGTTTGAGCGGTATTATAGGGGGAGGAGTGTGAGGAGTGTAATAGAGAGGGAGTTTTCTAGGTTGGTAAATATTGATGATCTTATAACTGAGTTATTACAAGCAATTAGAGGAAGGTTTATTATTCCAGCGACTCCGTTTTTGATGAGTTTTGGGAATGAGTATACGAGGAGGAAGGGGTATTTTTCTTGTTATCCGTTGGGGTTAGTTCCTGATACGATGGAGGGGATTTATAAAGTGTGTGAGGATATGAGGGAGATATGCATTAGAGGTGGGGGTTGTGGTATAGATGTATCGAATTTGAGGCAGAGAAGTGCGGCTGTGGATAATGGGCAGGGTTTAGCGTCAGGTCCCGTGGGTTTTTTGCCGCTGTTTGATGCTGTGACAGGCACTACTAACCAAGGCGGGAGAAGGCGTGGAGCGTTGCTGGTTCAGATGTATTGGCGTCATCCTGATATCATAAGGTTTATAAAAGCGAAGTCGTTAGTTCCTGCTCTTTCCAGTGTTATTTGTAATGCTCCGGAGGATGAAAAGGTTGATATTCCGCTTTCAAATATGAATATTTCTGTAGTGGTAGATAGTGAATTTTTTGATGAAGAGAACAGAGAGTTGTTTTCTGTTATTGCGGAGCAGATGTGGAAGAGTGGGGATCCTGGGTTGTTGTTTTTAGATAACATGTTAAAATATTCGCCTTTTAATTATGAGGTAGATGAGAGGGATTTTCCGTGTTTTAGCAATCCTTGTGGGGAGTATTTAGCGCCTGCCTATACGTCGTGCAATCTTGTTACTGTAAATGTTGCGAAGATAGCTAGTTTGTGTGTGGATGGCAATAAGTTTGATTTTGATAAGTTTTACGATAATGTGTTTAATATAGCGAAGCTTGCGTGTTTGCATGGAAATATACTAGTGCATTTAGATGAAGGGTATCCGTTAGATGAGATTAGAGAAGCGACGCAGAGAGTGAGGCCTGTAGGTGTGGGAATGACGGGTTTTCATACTGCGCTGCTTTTGGCATATAATGGTAACGTAAGATATGGGAAGGATGAGGAGAGTTTGAAGTTTGCGGAGTTGACGCAGGCGGTGCTGACGTTAGGGACTCTTGAGATGTCGGCGTTATTAGCGGAAGCTACGGGGAAGGTATATCAGTGGAATAAGTCGTATTTAGATTTGCATTTAGATGAATTGGGGGAGGCAGTAGGTAGTAGTTATAGAGACAGTTTTGAGTTTGTTCGTGAAGTAGGGGAGAGGTTGGGAGGTTTTTATAATTCAGTTACTACGTCACAGCCACCAACTGGTTCTGTATCTTTATTTGCGCATGTTGCAGGGGATACGGGGATTGAGCCGATGTTTGATATATTTTTGCGGAGAAGGGTGAGAGATTTTGGGACTGGGGAGTGGAAGGAGGTAGAGATAGTAACTGAGTATCTGATAGAGAGGTTGAAGGATAAGAATTTCAGGGAGAGGGTAGAGAAGCAGTTAGCGCATGAATTGAAGCCGCTGGAGCAATTGGAAGTTGTATCGAGTTTTCAGAAGTTTATACATACTGGGGTATCGAAGACAATAAATTGTCCTTATGAGACGGGTGTGGATGAGATAAAAGAGCTGATAGAGAAGTCAGTAGGGTTTAGGTTGAAGGGGTTCACAGTGTTTAGGGATGGATGCAGGAGTGATACTGTGTATATAAAAGACAGAGGAGGTAGAGAAAAGAAGGGGGTGGATGAGTTAAGCCCGGTAAGGAGTGGGTTGGTGTATGAAGTAAGAGGGACGGTGAATGCTTATATAACGACTACATTTGATAATGATAAGAATTTGCGTGAGGTATTTGTGACAATAGGCAAGTCAGGGACGACATTGAATTCAGTTTCTCAGGCGTTTGGAAGGGTGATTTCTGTAGCGTTGAGAAAGTATCCTGATCTTTGTGAGCGTTTTATAGAGACGTTGAAGGGGATCGAGTCAGGGGAGTTTTACAGTTGTGATGGGTTTACGTCGAAGAGCATTCCTGATGCGATAGCGAGGGTAATGGAGGATGCGGTGATGCGTGTGAAAGGTATGGAGGTAGGGTGCAAAGAGAAGGTAGTGGGTGATTTGTGTCCTGTGTGTGGGAGTTTATCGTTGATGAGGCAGGGTAATTGTAGAGTGTGTGAGAAGTGCGGATATTCAACGTGTTAAAGTAGAATTTCAGGTGTGGTAGGGAGAGGTGGGTTATGGATTTAATATCATGGCTTGTATCCAACGGTGCTAAAGCAAGGAAAGGGGGGCAGGAGTATTGTATAAACTGCCCCAGGTGTGGTGATGTGAAAAAGCACTTGTATGTAAATCCGTCGAAGGGGGTAGCGCATTGTTTTAGGTGTGGATTTAGCGGGAGGGTGGAGGAGGTGTTAGTTGGTGGGTTTGGGTTGAAGTGGAGTGAGGTGAGAGGGTTAGTAAAAAATTCTAGTTTTGATGTGAAGCTCATGGGTAAGAGTGATAATACAGTCGCTGTTATGTTTCCCGATGATTCGGTTGATTTGGATGATGTAGGAGCTGGTGTAAGGAAGGTATTAGAGTTGTGGTGTAGGGAGAATAGTGTAGATTTCAGAGATTTATTGTTGATGAAGTGCAGATGGTGGAATGGGAGATTAGTGATTCCGTGCTGGAGAGATAGAAGAAGGGAGAAGCTTTTGTATTGGGTGGCTAGGGCAGTATCAGGTAAGATTGAGCCGAGATATATAAACTGCACAGGTTCGAAGAGCGATGTGCTGTGGGGGTTGGACTGGTATGATGTAAGTGATGGGTATCTTTATGTGTGTGAAGGGTGGAAGGATGCGTATAGGATGGGAGGTGTGGCGGTTCTTGGAAAGAATGTGACTGATGGTCAGGTAGAAGTGATACGGAGTATTGTTAATGGTGGGAAGGTGCGGGTTATTTTAGATTCAGATGCATGGAATGATTGTTTAGCGGTAGGGAAAAAGATTGGAGAGGCAGTAGGTATGGATAGGGTAGAAGTAGGTTTTCTGACTGGGTTGAAGGATCCTGGGGAAGGGAGGAGGAAGGAGGATGTGTTAAGGCATACGAAGTTTGTGAGTTTAGACAATGGATTATGGGATGTATTTTGTGAGATGAAGAAGGCGGAAAATGAGATAAGGTTAAAAATTTTTGGCAAGGTAATGTGATTAGTGGGTATTGTATTAAGTGAAGAAGTTGAAGTGCAGTGTTTAAAAAATGTCAGAAAGATGGAGGTATAGGGTATGGCGTTAGATCTTGAGTTGTTGAAGAAAGAGTTTCAGGAAGCTGTTCAGCAAACACAAGAAGAGTATTGGGTTCCTGACGTGGGGGAGAGTTTGATACGTGTTCTTCCGCCTCCTGATGGAAAGTTATTTTACAAGAAGGTTGGAATCCACTATAGGCTGGCTGGATCTGGCATGGAATTCTGTCCGAAGCTAACAGTTGGTGAGCAGTGTCCGATCTGTGAGGTGGTGGATGAACTGAGAAAGTCGAAATCTCCTGCGGCGATTCAGCTTGTGAATAGGCTTGCTGGTGTTGAGAGGTATTTGATGAATATTATTCCACTGAATGAAGATCAGAAGAAAGTAAGGCAGTATATTGCACCGAAGACTGTGCGGTTAGCTCTGTTGAAGATTATTCTAGACCCTGACTATGGTGATATAACTGACCTGGAGCGTGGAAGGAATGTAGTGATCGAGAAGGTGCAGAGCGGTGGTGGTTTTGTGAATTATTCTGTGAGAGTGAAGCCTAGGGAGATCTCTGTAAGAGAGCTGATTGGTAGGGAGTTGACTCTTAATGAGATTCCGGACTTGAATGATTTCGTTATGAAGAGAATTAAGACGTATGATAGGTTGAAAGTGGTATTGTATGGTGGAGAGCAGGAGCTTGCGATGGAAGAGCTGGTAGAGCGTTATTCTGATTCTTCCAGAGTTGATTCTTCGAAGAAAGAATATGATATTGATGCTAGTGGTATACAGAAGCAGGTTATTGGTGCTGATGGTGGGAATAGAATGAGCATTGATGATATGATGAAGATAGCGCAATCTGTTGTTTCTCAGTTGAAGAGAGATTAAGCAAGTAAAGAGCAAGGGGCGGGGGTTATTCCCGCCCTTTTTGTTTTTGGAGGGTGGATATGGATGAGTTGGTGTGCATGTCTTGTCCGTTAAAGGATGGATTGCGTGTCGAGCCAGAGGGAAGTAGTGATGCAGAGGTTGTAATAGTTGGTGAAGCTCCTGGTGCAGAGGAGGAAAAGCAGGGGCGCCCGTTTGTGGGGTATTCGGGGAAGATATTGCGGGCGGTGTTGGATGTAATAGGTTTGAGTGACAGTAGTAAGATTTATATAACGAATGTAGTGAAGTGTCATCCGCCGGGCAACAAGTTGTCGAAGGAAGTGGTGAAGCAGTGCAAGGTATTTCTTGAGAGAGAGTTGATGAGTTTGAAGAATAAGAAGTTGATTATTGCTCTGGGTGCTACGGCGAAGGAATTTTTTAATATTCCGGGGTCGATGACGAATGCGAGGGGCAAGATATTTGATACAAAGTATGGAAAGGTATTAGTAACGTGGCATCCTGCGTATAGATCTTTGATGCATCAGGATGCTGTGACTGGGATGAGCCCTTATCTGCAGTTTGTGAAGGACTTGGCGAGAGGGAGTATTTATGTAGAGCAGGGGAAGATGTATAGGCATGTAGGTTATGAGGTGGTGGAAGGTGCGAGGTTGGAAGAGTTATTGAATGAGATCAGTGGTAAGGCGGTAGCGGTAGATTTTGAAACGTATGGTGTAAATATTTGGGATAGTAATTTTAAAGCTATGACGGTTGCGTTAGCATGTGGTGATAGAAGTTATGTAGTAGATTTAGAGAATATGGAAAGATCAGATGAGTTTCTGAAAGAAGTATTTCAGAGGGCTGGGAAGTTGATATTTTATAATGCTGGTTTTGATGTATCGATAGTGATGAAGTGTGGGTGGGATATTTATAGTAGATGGGGGAATATAGATGATGTGCAGTTAATGTATTATTTACTGAGCGGTAAATCAACGCATGATGTATCTCTTAAAGATTTAGTGTTGGATTATTTGGATGTGGGGCAATATTGGATAGACTGGAAGAAGACGAAGATAGAGGATGTTCCCCGAGAGAGGTTGTATGAGTATAATGCGATAGATGCGTGGGTTACTTTGAAGTTGTATGAAATGTTTAGGGATAAGTTAAGGAGTGCTTCGTTAGAATGGGGTGAGTTTTTTGGTCGCAGGGAGGTGTTGCTTTATGAAGCTTATGAGAATGTGTTAAAGAAGATATTATGTTTGTGTATTGAGTTAAATATGAATGGGATGTATGTTGATGTTGAGTATTTAATGAAGTTACGTGATGAGTTAATGAAGAAGGAGTCTGAGTTTTTATCTTTGAGTGAGCTCCAGGGAGTAAATTTAAATTCTCCTAAGCAGGTATTAGGGTGGTTGAAGGAAGTTGGTATAGATGTAAGTTCTACCAGTAAAGATGCGCTTGAAAGTTTTTTGAAAGAAAGTGGGGATAAGATTTATCAGGCGGCGAAGGAGCGGGTGGAGAAGCTGTTAGAGTATCGTGTAGTAGAAAAGATGCTGGGGACGTATATAGAGCCGTTCTTGAACAAGTGGATATGCAAGGATGGGTGTATTCATTCCAAGTTTTCTGTAGTTGCGACAGATACGGGAAGGTTAGCGTCGTCAGAGCCGAATCTAATGAATATACCGACAAGGCTTGGTCCTGTGGTGGAGAAGGCATTTATCAGCAGGTTTGACGGTGGGAAGATAATAAAAGCGGATTTTAGTCAGCATGAGTTGCGGGTAGCGTGTCAGTATTCGAAGGACAGAAGGATGAAAGAGTTTTTTGAGTCAGGAGTTGATATTCATACGAAAGTGGCAATGGATCTATATGGAATGCCAGCTGATGCTTCAGAGAAAGAGAGGAAGGAGCTGAGGAGGCGGGCGAAGGGATTTAATTTTGGTGTTATTTATGGGCGTGGATGGAAAAGCATTGCAATGGAGTTAGGTATTAGTGAGAAGGAGGCGAAGGAGACGGTTGATAGATATTTTGATATGTTTTCTCAGCTGAAGAAGTGGCTTGATGGTGTGAAGGTGTTTGCAGATAAGTATAAATATGTGAGGTCGATGTTTGGCAGGTTCAGGTGGATAAGTTCTGATGATGATTCGGAGGGGTGGGCGCAGAAGGCGGTAAATACTCCTGTTCAGAGTGCCGCAAGTGATATAGCTTCGGTTACGGCGTGGAAGATAGCGGGGAGGTTGCACAGTGAGGGGTTTAAGTCGAAGTTAGTAAATTTTGTTCATGATTCAGTGATTATTGATTGTCCAGGCGATGAGGTAGACGAAGTTTGCAGTATTATAAAGGATGAGGTGAGGGGGATAGAGTTACCAGAGGAGAAATTTTTGGATTTTGAGATGGACATAGAGGTTGGAAGGTCGTGGGGTGAAACAAAAGAGGAGGGATAGTGGTATGTATAAGTCGATTAAGGTTTGGAATTTTAAGTGCTTTGAAAGACTTGAGGTTAATGATTTGAAGAGGTTGAATGTTTTTGTTGGGAAGAATGGTGTTGGTAAGACAGCGTTAATGGAGGCTGTATTTTTACATTCGATGGTGTTTGACCCCTGCAGTGTTCATTCTCTTGAGGAGCTACGTGGGGTAGATTGTGCATGTATTGATAGAGGTGTAGTTGGCTGGGTGGATGTATTTTTCCATAGGTGTCTTACGTCGAAGGTGATTGAGATTACTAGCATAGATACTGGGTTGAATGAAAAGATGACGTGGATGTGTTGCAAAGATGATGATCGTATAGAGGTTGGGTGCAGGCTGAATGGTGAGAAGTATTTGAAAGCTGATTGGGGGAGCGCCGCAGAGTGGAATTTTCCGATCAAGAAGGCTCATTTTGTTGGTGATAGAATAAGTTATTTAGAGCTTTCCAAGTTGTTTAGCAGGTTTAAGTTGAGAAGTAGGAGCAATGTAGTTTTGAATGCTCTGAGAGAGGTTAATAATCGAATCATGGATCTTGATATTATAGTTAATGATACGGGGATTCCTATTCTATGCGCTGATGTTGATGCTAGAAGACCGATTCCGCTTCAGATGCTGGGTGGAGGAATAGAGAGAGTTGCTAATATTATATTATCGTTTGTAGCGAATGATAACGATGGGGTAGTGATTATTGATGGGATTGAGAAAGATTTACATCATTCTGTGATCGGAAAGGTGTGGTGGATGATTTATGATTTAGCATGGCAGACTAATATGCAGGTGTTTATTACGACCCAGAGTTGGGAGTGTTTAGTGTCGATGTATAAAGTATTTTCGGAGAGGAAGGATCAAATGGGACTTGGTGAATGGGACATTGGTGTTTTCAGGCTGGAGAGAAATGGAAGTGATATTAGAGTAGTGTCTTATAATGAAGAGTTGCTTGAGACCTCGATAAGGATGGAATTAGAAATTAGGTAATAGGAGGGCATCATGCTGATATGGATAAGAAGGCAAAGACGATAGGGCGGGGGAAGGGGTTTGAGTATAGGGTGAGGGATTGGTTCCGGAGGGCAGGGTATGAAGCGAATAGAGTTCCTGTCTCTGGTGCTTCTCCTGCGATGAAAGGGGATGTAGTAGTAAAGCTTGATGATAATAATATGATGTTTTTGGAATGTAAATTTAGGACTGGTGGGTATAAAGAGTTGTTTAGGTGGTTGAAGGAGTCGGAGGAGAAAGGTGTGATGGGGGTGGTAGTAGGTATTGGGAGGACGAAGCCGGTGGTGGTAATGGGTATTGATAAGTTTATTGAGTTGGTAAAGAAAGGAGAGAAGTGATGGAAAAGTGTTTTGGTAGGTTTGGTGAGTATGATGAGTGTTTTGAGTGTGATGTGCAGTTTCTGTGTTCTGCGTATCTGGTTGTGGATATGAATCAGGATCAGTGCCCTAAATTTGGGAAGGGGTATAGTGGTAAGAATGAAATATGCAAATTATGCAGGGAGTATTTAGTGGGGGAAGAATGCGCTTTACTAAGTAAAGGGAGTAAGTAAGTGGTTAGCAGAAGTAATCTCGAGTCCCTGCTTGTAAAAGTAGGGATAGAGGATAGTATGCCTGCCTTTAGGTGGGAAGCCTTAGCTCCACAGGGGAGCGGGTAGTAGTAAGAATGAGATTTGTAAGTTATGCAAGGAATATTTAATTGGTGAAGAGTGTGCTTTGCTAAGTAAAGGGAGTAAGTAGGAAGCCTCAGATCTGTGAGAGAGCTGGTGACAAGAGAGGTTAAGCAGTTTAAGTAGTTATGGAATTGGCTTTACCATAATAGGTTTTGGTAAAGTTGCTATTTTGGGTTAAACATACTTGACTTGATAGGAGGACGCAAAGATGGAACAGGCTTCGAGAGAGCAGATTGTTAAGATGGTAAAGAGCGTTTTGAATGATATTGAAGTGGAGTTCAATGATAGTTGTGTTGGGGATGCGGTGTTTACTGTGCGTATACCGAAAGAGGTTCTTGATCGGTGGTGTTTACCTGGGAGTTGTGGTGCTTTGATGCTTGCGATAGAGCTGATTGGAGAGAATTTGTTTTGGATGGGGTATAAGGCAGGTCCTAATTGTAATTGGCAGGAAGGATATTGCGAATTTTTCTCTGTTAATGATGATTTTTGCGGATAGGTATTGCTATTGTTTGGTATTATGTTCAATGAGAAGTCGAGGCAAATTCTAAAGGATTAGAGAGCAAGTGATAGGAGGGTGGGTAGGATGTTTAGAGATTTGAGCAATAGTGAGTTGAGAAGGTTTTTAGAGGATACGTTTAGGATTGATGATTCGAAGTTAGAAGATGAAATGCGGGAGCATAGTTATAAGTATGCGGAGCTTGGTGTATTATTAGCGAAGGCGAGGGCGGAGTATGAAGCGCTGAAGTTTGAGCTCCAGGTGTTGGAAGCAAATCTAGGGAAGCATTTCAGGGAAGCTTTAGCGAAGGTGACGGAGAAGGCGGTAGAAGATGCGATAGTAAGAACGGCAGAGTGGCAGGAGGCGAAGAAGAAATTGATAGAGGCGAAGCAGGAAGCGGAGATACTTTCTGCATTAGTGAGTGCATTGGAGCATAAGAAAGATATGATAATAGGGTATTTAAGTTGGAGAAAGGAGAGTGCGAGGATGAGCCGGGAGGTGTGATATTGTATGGTGAGGAGGAAGAGTAATGTAGTAGTTCGTGATTTGATACAGATGGCAGTTGAAAGCAAGAAGAAGAGGGGAAATGTAATTGGTGCTGGGATGTATGAAGTGGAAGGTGATCAAGTAGTAGTGCATATGTGTGGGGAGATGAGAAGGATAAGCTGTTCTGGTGATGTAAAAAGTGGGATTGAGAGAGAATTTGGTGTGGAAGTAGAAATGAAGAGAGGAGGTAAAAAGAAAGGTTTGTTTATTGCGTATGAGCTGGAGGGATAGAGGTGAAGGTATTTTGTTTTGGTGATATACACATTGGATCGAGCAGGTATAGTTTTGTAGAACAGCAGGAGGATGTGATTTCTGGGTGGGTGATTGATGCGGTAAGGAAGTATAGGTGTGAGAAGGTGGTGTTTTTGGGGGATGTATTCAAGGACAGGATGCACAGTGGGAAGGATAAGGATAAGGCGTGGGAGTTATTCAAGGAGATTGCTGGTGTATGTAATGTAGTTATAATAGCGGGAAATCATGATTACTATGATAAGCAGTGCCGTGAGAGTGGATTGAAAGTTTTTAGGGGGTTGGATGGCGTGAATGTAGTGGATAGCAGTGTAGTGGTAGAAAGTATAGACGGGAAGGATTTAGTATATGTTCCGTGGGCGTGGGTTGTTGATAGGGAAAATTGCAAATTTAATGGTCATGCTGTATTTGGTCATTTTGAGTTGAGAGAAGCAGTAGGATGGGAGAGTAATGATCAGGTGACTTTAGATTGTTTTGCGGGTGTAGGTCTTTGCATTTCTGGACATATACATTCGAGGAAGATGGTAGGAAATGTAGCGTATCCGGGGGTTCCTTTTCAGAGGAGTTTTGGTGATGGTGTCGAGGTAGGTGGTGTGGTAGTGGATTTGGATACCTTGGAGTGTGAGTGGGTAGATGGATATGGGGTTAAGATGTTGGAGGTGGATGATGCGGAAGTATTAGGAGGGTGTAGTGAAGGTTGTTATGTGAGAGTGAAGGATGTGAAGGCGGTTGAGAAGGTGAAGGAGATGGGTGTAGTAGGGGTTGAGTATATTCCGGAGCAGGTCAATTCGTATGATGCAGAGAAGTTCAGGAATTGGGATAAGGAGATAAGGGAGTTGAATTTGTGGAATATGTTGGATGAATATGGCAAAAACGTGTTAAGAGTAGGAGAGAAAGAGATTGAGTGGTTGAAGGAACTGTGCAGGAAGGAGAGGGGTTAATGATATGAAGTGTATAGTTTGTGGCAATGATGCAGTAATAAAACTTGATGTGGTGAATTTTCCAGATGATTTTGTATCTGTGATGTTGTTCGAACCGCTTTGCTTTTGTTCCGATGAGTGTTTCAGGAAGTGGAAAAGTTTAATAAAAAAGCTGGTAGATGATGAATGAAACGAATAATACTCCTGGGCAGGAGGTGGAGGAGATGATAGATAGGGATAAGTTTATAGAGGATTTTGAAAGATTTGTTAATGAGCGGAAGGAGTTTATTATAGATGAGTACTATGGTAAGTTTATTTTATCTGAGGGATTTAGTCGGTTTTGTTCTGAGCATGGGTATTTGTTAAGTGAGGCGAGGAAGGTAGCAAAGAGTTTAAAGCTTATATCGAATGCTATAGGTGTGTGGGATAATAGAGCGAAGAAAACGGTTTCTGCGTATAGGTTGAGTGCTGGTGAATTAAGTGAGAGTGAGGTGGTGAAGGATGCTCTTGAGGTGATCAAGAAGGCTCCTAAGATTGAAGGGAAGTTTAGGCGGTGGATTTTGAAGGATTATCTTATTGAAGTGTGCGAGCGGCATGGAATTTCGTATGTTAAGCTTTTGGATATTTTAAGACGCCGTGGGATTGTGGGGAAGACGCTGGTGAGTTATTTACCTGACAAGATTTTATCGGTGAGGGTGTATCCTCACGAGAAGGCGTATTTAATTGTTGAGCTAGTTAATGAGTGTAGTGATGAAGAGGTTTTGAAGGTATTTGAGGAAGAGGTGAGGAATAGTGGGGTGATAAATGGGAAATATGTAGCTATTGATGTGTTGGAGAGGGTAGCTGAAAGATTAGGGGTGTCTGTAGGTAGGGTGGTGAAAGTATTGAAGAGCAAGGGCATAGCAGGATCTCGACAGACGATGTATAAGTGTGGAGGTAAATATTTATATTATCGTAGGTATGAAGATTGTGAGAAAGTTGCTGTGATAAGGTTGAGTGACTCTTGGCTTGAAAAATTTTTAGGAGGTAGTGGTATTTCAGGGTATTGTATAAGTGAAAGGAGGGAGAAGAATGGATCAGGAGAGGCTGGACAGGGTATTTCAGCTGTTAGAGAGTCACAAAGTTAGTGTTTCAGATGTACTGCAGAACTTGCAAGGTCTAGACTGGGCGCTGTGTGGTGGTGTAGCGGTAGCGTTTTGGGTGACGAAGCGTAGTCCTACAGTGCGGGAGCTGGATATATTGATTTCTGTAGATGATTCTGAGGAAGCGAGGGACAGGCTGAAGAAAATTGGGTGCAGAGTGGGCGGATATGGTGGGCTGGGTCTTAATTCAGTAAATGTGTTGTGCATGGGATTGAAGATTGATTTGATTATAGCAGAGCGAAAATGGGAGCAGGATGCTTTATTAAAGTCGGTTAAAGCTGGGAAGTTTCGGGTGGTAAGGCCAGAGTATCTGATTCTAATGAAGTTACACGCTGGAAGGGATAAGGATATAGAGGATGTAGTATTGTTATCGAGGGTGGTGGATGTAGAGAAGACAAAGAAATTAGTTGAGAGGTACTTAGGGGAGGATTATGCTGAGGACTTTGCGTCCTTAGCGATGATAGGCAAAGCGGTAGGGTCTGAGTTTGGAAAGGAAAGGATGGCTAGTTGGGGAGTTAAGTAAGGAAGGAGGAGGAGTTGGAGATGTTGGTGAAGTTTAATGCAAAAGAGCTTAAGGATGTATTGACTCTAGTGAACAAGATGGAGCCTTCAGGTTTTGGAGTTTCTGATTTAGTGTATTTTAGTTTTTCGGACGGCACTGCACATGTATTTGGCACGAATGGAAGGGCTGAGGTTAGTGCTAAGATTTTGTGTTGTGTTGAAGGTAATGTGCGTAATCTTGCGTTTAATAAGAAAAAGCTTTTGGATGTTGTTGATGTGTTAGTGAAAGGTAGTTGGTCGATACCTGCTTCAGATGTTGTTAGTGGTTTAGAGAGTGGTATAGCAATGGAAGTCAATGGGATGGAAGCGGTTGTTAAGAATGACAGCGGTGTGTTTAAGTTGAAAGTTGAAGATCCAACGGAGAAGGAATCGTTTGTTATTCCAGGTGGTGTTGAATTATATGAATTTTCTGCTGAAGATTTAGCAAAGGCACTAGATTATGTTATATATGCATCGATGACAAAGGCGGTTGGGGTTCTGGGTGTGGTTTATATCAAGGATGGGAAGGTGTTCTATGGAAGTGATAGTTATCGATTAGCGAGGTATGAGGAGCAGGTGTTTTCTGGTATGGTTCCAGGTGAGGTATTGATTTCAGTTAATGATGCGAAGTTGATAGTTGATGCTGTAAACATCTCGAAAGTGAAGTTAGGGAGAGTTGGTTTTCTGGATAGAGTGATGGTAGTGGAGATAGGGAAGTATCAGGTGGGGGTGACTTGTCAGGATTATTTATTTCCTGCGTTTGATGATATCTTAGCGAAGGAGTGGGAGTGCATAGTGTCTGTTAATACGAAGGGTTTTCTCGATGCACTGAAGCAGGTGAAGAAGGTAGGGAAGGAGAAGTATGTTGAGGTTGAAGTAGATGGTGATGTAATGAGGCTGAGTGTCAAAAATGACTATGGCGAGGATGTTGGGGTGTCGAAGAAAGTTAATATATTGCTTGAGCGTGGTGAGGGGTTTAAAAAGTCGTTCAATGTTCAGTATCTAATTGATGCGCTGAAGGTGGTTAAAAGCAAGATAGTTGAGGTGCGATGTCCTTCGGAGGATGAACAGGTGAGTGGCATTGATATATTTAGTGAAGATAGCAAATACCGGGCGATGGTGATGGAAGTAGTATTGATGTAATGGAAGTGCAAACAATGAAGATGTGGTTAACGAAAAAAAAAGAGGAGGAAGAAAGATGGGAAGATTTGGGTGTGTTGAGGTTGGTGGGGTGAAAATATTTAACACTACCCCACATACAGTGAAAGTATTGGGAAAGGACGGAGAAGTGTTGCTCGAGGTTCCTCGAGCGACTGAACCTCTCCGTCTGCAAGAGATCAACGATTTTACTGGACAAGTGGGAGGGATCCCGCTGTTTCGCAAATCCTTTGTTGGGATCGACCTCCCGCCGGCAGAGGAAGATGTTTTTTACATCGTTTCCCTGCCGGTGGCGCAGCTTGTCCGTCGTGGTAGTCATGATTTCATCGTCCCGCACGAGTTGGTGCGGGACAGCGAAGGCAACGTCGTGGGTTGTAAGGCGTTTGCCTTCGTTGATTAGTCGCAAAGGGGAGTCCTCTGTATAGAGGACTCCCCTTTTTTGTTGTGGCAGGTATGAATGGTTTTAATGTTTGTAACAGAGATGAAATGGAGGATTGACAATGAAGAAAGAGATGGTTCTGAGAAAAGTAGGAATGCTTTTTAATGTTGAAGTCGGTGTCAGACTTTGTGGAGATGAAGTTATATACAAACCGGAATATATTATGTGGGTCTCACCGAGACTAGTGAGGCTGGCAAGGGGTAAATGCTATATTGAGCTTCCTGCCGAAGGTGTTGATATTGCTCGTGGGAAGGGTGGTTTAGCTCTTCGTCCAGGATCATTGAACTTGTTTGATGTTCGTGCGATAATAGGTATGTATGGAGATTGGGACGAGGTGAAAGTTGAAGTTGACACAGATGGTAGAGCATACTTCTACCACATCGCCCCCGGTCACGAGGCTGTGCTCGTTCTGACGGACGAACCTGAGGTTAAATACAGGTGGAGAGTGGTGAAGTGGATAGATGGGAAGCAGATTGTTAGAGAAGGTCTCGGTGTCGTCGAGCTCGACGGCACCGTGAGGGAAGTCGAGGTCAATGGTGTGGATGCTGTTGCTTCTGTAGGTTAGTAATCGAAAGCAAGTGAGCCCAAGCAGGCTCCCTTTAATTTTGGTCAAAACAAGGAGGAGTGGTGTAGGTTATTTTATTCAGTTTGAAGTGAGAATTTGCTGGAAATTTGATCTTTTCTTTTATATTATTGTGTGAATGCAAAATCGAAGTTTGACAGCAGTTGCTGGCTGTGTGATTGATGTCAGAGAGCATTTTTAAGAATGAGAGGAGGGTTTAGTATGAGTGATCGTAAGTTTTCTTTTACACTTAGATTTACTAATAAGTATGAGGATGATTATGACTACCCAGAGGTTCATGACATCTTTGGTAATTATGTTCATGTAAATTATGATTATGATAAGCTTTACTTGTTTACACGGAAGGCTACAGCTAAGGCGCATTTATTGAAACTTTCGAAGTGGAAGGAAGCTTTTGAAAGGTTGTATGATTATGACTGGAATGGTAGCGGTGATTATACGTTGATAGATATACCTACTGATAATGGGGATCTGGGTAAGAAATTGGAAATCTTTTTTGATAATAATAGGGAACAGATAGAAGATTTGGCTGATACAGATTATTTTCATCAGCATAGTCTTATAATTCGTTATCATAGTGGAATTATGATTGAGTTCAGTGGGGTAGATCTGAGGCTTAAACGCAATATAGACTACGCTGTATATGAATTGAAAATGAGACTCTTGTTAATAGATGCAATTCTAGATTACTGCGACTCGAGGTCTATTGATGATGTAAAAGATGAAACATGGGATGATTTTAGGGAGTTTGTTCGTGATCGTAGGGAGGTGAGGTCATATTTTAGAATATAGAGAAGCGGGTTGGTTTACAGATTGAGCTTGGCTTTTTGTTTTTATGTAAGAGGAATTTTGGTGCCTAGGGAATTGGTGGTATATATAGATGAGTTTAAGGATATAAGGTGCTGTTGTAAAATGTTAGTTTTGAAGATGAAGGAGGTTTAAACATGGCAACTTACAAATTTAGTATTTTATTAAGAGCAGAGAGACCTGATGATGTGGATCCTTCAGAAGTGTTGTATGGTTTGAGTAGAATGCTTACGGGTTATGCTATTGTTGATTTTTCAGATTTGTTTGGAGATGAGGTGCTTGAAATAAAAATACATTATGCTTCGGCCAGGGAGCACTTGTCGAAAATTGGATTGTTAGAAGATGCTATTGACTTTCTGGAGGATATGGGTTGTCAGAGTGGCTCTCCTATATTGATACGCATACGAGGTCTTGGAAAGAGTATGCATAATAAGTTAAGAGTATTTTTCAGTAATTATTTGTATGAAATGGCGAAGTTGTCAAGACTGTCTGAAAGAGAGCTTGAATTTGGTGTTTTGCGTTTTGATGGGAATAGTGTAAGGTTTAAGTTTCGTGGAACATTTTATATACCTGATATAAGGGGAGCGATATTACTGACAGATGCAATTTTGCAATATTGTGAGTCTAGATCTATTGAGGATATAAAGGAAGAGACCTGGGAAGATTTTAAGGATTCTATTCGTAGTAGTGAACTATTGTCGTATATACAATCTTTCCATTTGTAGTTTGAAAAAGGATATGAGTGTGGATATTGGCTACTTTCTCATGATATAGTATTGTGAAAGCACAGCTGTGTTTTTTTTATTCAGCTGTGCTTTTATTTTGGAGTTGGATTAGTAGGTTCTGTTGTATTAGTGTGTAATGTGTTGTAGGTTTTCTTTTTGTGGTATATAGGTAGAAGTGACTTTTGGTATTGTAGTGAGCAAAAGGTGTTGTAGGAGTGATGTGGAAGTGGGAAAAGTGATTCTGTGGTAATACTAGGAGCCCTAGCTCTGCTAGGGAACATGTGATAAGATGGAGGGGACAGGTGGATACAGGATTCAGACCTGTGTTTTTTGAAGAGTTAGATCTTTTAGGTTTATCAGGTTATTGTAGTTATTCTATGACTGACCGCCCTCTTCTCTGGGCTAAAGGTCGCAAGTATTTTTACAAAGGCAAAGAAGTGATGAAGGCGAATGGTGGAAATATATTTTCAAGTCCGCAGGTTGTGGTGAAGGAAAGTGGTATAGAGATAGAGCCTGATGATAATGAGAAGGACATAAGTGGGATTGTTTATAAGACGATTGATCTTATTGCATCTACAATTGAGAAACACAAAAGGGAATATGATGCTGTTGTTGTGTCCTTTTCTGGTGGGAAAGATTCTACTGTTGTGCTAGATCTTGTAAGTAGAGCTATTCCGCCGGATGAATTTATTGTAGTGTTTAATGATACAACGATGGAGTTATCCACTACATATGAGGCTGTTGAGCAGGCCAAGAAGAGGTATTCTAATTTAGCGTTTTACACTACGAAGTCTGAAATAAATGCTGTTGAAGCATGGAGGTTATATACTCCGCCGAATCGGTTCAATAGGTGGTGTCATATTGTGTATAAATCTAAGCCGACTATGGAGCTTATAAATGATATTGTTGGAAACGGAAGAGTGCTTGTTGTGACAGGGACTAGGAGGTTTGAGAGTAGTTCGAGGTCGAGGTATTCGGTGTTAGATGAGTTGAAAGGGAGAGAGAATCAGACAAATTTTAATGCTATGTTGGAATGGACAGCGGAGGATGTGTGGCAGTATATTCTCCAGAGGGGGCTTTTTATTAACAGGGCGTATCGGTATGGTATGAGGCGTGTTGGGTGTGCATTGTGTCCTTTTTTGTCAGATTGGGATGCATTCGTGCTAGGGCATGTATTCTACGAAGAGATAAAACCATTTCTGGATATATTGGTTGAGTGTGCGGTTGCCAAGGGAATCAAGGATGTAAGAGATTTTATTGCAAGTGGAAAGTGGAGGTCAAAAGTTCTGAAGCCTTAGTATGTTTAGTTAATAATGAAACTCTTCCCATTTGGGGAACCAAAAGGAAGAGGGTTGTTTATAGTTTTTGTGGATTATAGTGCTGTGTGTGTTGTATGTTGGTATTTTTGTAGGAGGGATAGTATGAAACTAGAGGTTTTGAAGTACAGAGTGATGGAGCATGTTTGCAACATTGCCAAGCACATTTGTATTGAACGAGGTTGCCTGGCGGAAGGGCTGTATCTAGCACAAGAGCTTAAGGATCGGTGGGATGAGATTTTTGATTCGGCGATGAAAAAGATACCGAGGAGGGGAGATGGTGAACAGGGGAGGAAAGCCCGAAGGAAGGGAGGGAGTGGAGGCTAGGTGGATGATTTTACAGGAGAGGTGATAGTAGTGTGGGGAAAAATTTTTGTGGTAGGTAATGATAATTTTTGGTATTATAATGTGTATAATGAAAAGAAAGCCTGAAGAAAGAGAAGGAGTGGAGACGATGGATAGAGAAAGAAAGCTTTTGGAGCATCTCTGTTTAGAGGTAATTAAGTTCTATGTCAAACAGATGGATTTTGTGTCTGCTAATTATGTGAGTAAAGCTCTAGCTGAGGAGTGGGAGTCTATTCTTCATTTGGCACATGCTATGCAGGTGGCAGAAGCTGAACGAGAGCTGGTAGAGAGAGTTGGAATGGATATGATATACAGGTTTAGGTTTTTGGATGAAGATCGTATGGATTCACGAACAGCGACTTCTTCTGCTTTGTGAGTGGTTTTGTATGATAGTTGATGAGAGTAGGTTGTGGAGAAGAAGAGAAAGTGGTGTGGAAAAATTGTTGGGGTATGCATTTTTCGCTTGACTTTTTCTTTAGAGAAGTGTATATATAGAAGTGTGAATAGTGAAGGTAGGGTTAACAAAAAAGGGAGGTATTGGGATGTATAGAAAAGTTAATCTGAAAGATATAGTTTTTGATATCATCTACAAAAGAATGACAATTGATGTGGAAGGCTGGCAGAGTGTGGAGAAGCTTGTGAGAGGAATGTTTATAACGAGGTTTACGAGTGATGAAATGGATGTGACAATGATTGTGAATAGAGATATGAACATATTGAGATTCCTTTTCAGGTGGGAATTGGAAAAGCGTGGAAGGGATGTGAAAGTGCATATTGAGGGTAATGAGTATGTATTCAGAAGGTGTAGGGTGTATGATATTAATATTGATGATCTTAGGGAAGACGCAATGAGTCTGACTGTGAGTTTCAAGCACAGCGGAATATTGGTTGAGCGTTAGTTTCTGAAAGCCCGGGGTGGTTACCCCTGGGCTTTTTATTTTTATGTGGTAGGTTGGATAGATAGTGGGATTGTGGTGGTTTTTATTGGTAATTTTATATTTAGTGTGGTAGTAGCAGACAGACCTGCTGTAAAGCGGGGAGAAAAAGGTAGAAGGAGGAAGTGGTATGGAAAGAGGGGGTAGACGGAAAATAGTAATGAGAATTCCGGTGGTGCCTCGGGAGTTGATGAATCACATAAAGGAATTTAAAAGTGTGAAGGATGTATCGTGGTATTTATTCGAAGATGTATTAGAAAAAGGTAGTTCTGAAACGTTGGATCTTGTTGAGCTTATTTATGAAAATGCTCTTGATTATCGTATTGGTAGTGCGGTGTTGGAGTTGATTCGGGCGGCGCTGAAGAAGAAGGGGCTTCCAAAGCCATTCACGATTTTGGTTAGAAGTGACGGAAGCTTTGAAATTGAAAGGTAATATTAGATGTATGGATAAAATTTATTAAGGAATTTAGGAGGAGGAAGTGGTATGAGGAGAGGCAGAAGGAAAGAAGTTGTAGCAAGGATTCCGGTGGTTCCAAGAGAGGTATTGAAGGATGTTAAGAAATTTAAGAGTGTGAAGGATTTGTCATGGTATCTGCTTGATGATGTGCTGGGTGATATGGATCCTGACGGTGTTGATGATTTTGCACAGTTTGTGTTTGAAGAAGCGCTTGATTACAAGATTGGTCTTGCTGTGCTTCAGATATTCAGGGCAGCTGCTGAGAAGAAGAAAATTCCGAAGCCATTTTATGTCGATGTGCTGAGTGATGGTGATGTAGAGATATCGTGGGAATAATTGAATAGGGAGGTTGGGGAGGGAGTCCCCTCCTGAGTTTAGGAGGGGAAAGTATTTGTAGGATGTGTTGATTGTGTATTTAGAGAATATATTTACCTGTGGAGAGAAAGTCAATAGTTAATTTAATTAACAAGGAAGAATAGCATGAGGAGAGATAATAAGAAAGAAGTTGTAGTAAAGGTTTTTGTGGTTACTCGATCTGAAGCTGTTTTATGTTGATATAATGAATGATGTGGATGTAGGGATATTGTGTAAGAATGAAAAATAAGTGCGGAGGTAGAAAAGATTCTGAGTATTGTAATAGTGAGATGTGTTAATGAAGTGGTGTTAACAAAATGGAGGAGGTAGGCTATGTATAGTGATTTGTTAGAGTTGTTGTGTATGGTGGTAATAAGGTATTGTGTAAAGGATGGGGATTTTTCCGGGGCGAGGTTTTTAGTCAAAGCGCTTCAGAATGAGTGGCCTAGGATTGTAAGGTCTGCAGATGTGTTGGAAGAGTTAGAGAGTGAAAGAGCTGTGTCAGAGTGGTATGAACAATTTTTTGTTTGCGATGCAAACATACAGGAGGGTTAAAATGAAAAAGGTAATAGTGATGGTAGTAGTTATGTTTGTTTTGTTGGTAGGAGTAGCAGGTGCTCAGTTAATCTTTGTTGGCAAGAGCAAGTATGGGTCTAATCTTTATCTTGTTTCAGGCTCAATAGAAGGAAATACTGGGGCAGTTGTAGAGATGTTGAGTTATGAAGAACTAGCGGCGTTAAGTGCTGGTGGTGCTCCGGTGAGGTTTATTACTACGCTGGTGTATAGAATCGAATGTATGTCGACTGATAGAGGGAGGCTAGTTGAGTTGGGGTATGCCGATGGTGATGGTAATATTCTGTATCGAGAGCAGATGGATAGGTTATTGATATTTAACTCTGATTCTCCGATGAAAAAGGCGTGTGAGTTAATTCGTAGCAAAAGGTAAGGGATAAGCATGGGTGGAAAACTAGTAGCATTTGAAGGTATTGATGGTTCTGGAAAGACAACGGTTCATAGTATTTTGAAAGAAATGCTGAGTGATTTTGATTGTTTTGTCTTTTCAAAAGAGCCGACGGATGGTGTGTATGGAAGAAAAGTGAGGGAGATGTTGCGTGAAGGTGTTGGTTTTAGTGAAGAGTTATTCTATACAATTTTGAAGGATAGAGCAGAACATGTTGATAATCTAATCAATCCTGCATTAGAGCGTGGCAAGATAGTTGTGTTAGATAGGTATTTCATTTCGAATATGGTATATCAAGGCAGGAGCAGTTTTGAGATTAATTATATTTTGATGATAAATCGGATGGTTGCTCCTGAACCTGATTTAGTTGTATATTTTGATGTAACGGTTGAGGAAGCGCTGAAGAGGTTGATGGCGAGCAGGAAGGAGTTTTCAGTATTTGAAACTGGGGAGGAGCTGAGAAGAGTGCGGGATAACTATGAGAGTGTATTGGGGTTGTTTCGTGTGTGTTGTGTTAATGCGATGAGGAGTGTGGAGGATGTGGTGCAGGAGGTTAGGAGCATATTGCTTGGATTGAAATGTGATGAATGATAGGATAATATGCGATGCGATGTAATAGAGTGGGTAAAGGAGGTAAAGATGAGAGATAGGGAAGAAGTGTTGAAGGTAATTGATGAGGCGGTAGGTGTTTTTTACGAGGGTAAAGAGCTGTTTGATGAAGCTGTAGAGGTTATCAGTGAGGTGTTAAAAGAAAGTGGTGATAGAAAGATTGAGGAGTTGCTGGTAATTGCGGTTAATGCTTTGGAGGTGTTAGAAAGTGTTATTTACCTCGTTGCTTCTAGCTTGGTATCTTATGGCGGAGGTGGTGGGGAGGGTAAGGAAGATTATGTAGATGGTGCAGTGGTAAGTGATTCTATTGTGAAAGATAGGGAAGAAAGTGTAGAAGTCAAGAAGGAGGAGAAGAAGGATGAGTAAGGAGATCTTGAAGTCTAATGAGTTTGTGGTTGAGGTGTGGGAGAATACGTTGAATGAGAATGGGATGGTATTGAGAAGTGATATTGCGGAAGGCTGGGATATGATTTCTGGTTTAGTGGAGAGTGTGCAGTCTGTTGGGTTGGATTCGAAAGAGGTTATTATAGATTTTGTGGAGAATAGTGATTTAGATGTTATGAGATTTTTCATGGATTGGAAGGAGGGGTCAGCGAATCGGGATTTAGTTATTGCTTTAGGGGGTAATTATGGATTGAGGTTTAAGAATTGTATTGTAAGTGATATTGTTGTTTCGATGATGAATATTGAAAGTAGCAGTCCGCTGGAAGTTTCGGTAGTGATGAGTTACGATGATGTAGAAATTGTTTTCAAGACTGGATCCGACAAAAGGCGTGCAGGTAGTGTAGAGTAAGCGATTTTGGCAGGGGTGTTTATGGTTGGGGATATGGAGGATGTGGGATGATCAAGTTTCATAGTCTGAGAGTAGAAAATCTATTCAGCTATGGCGAAGCATATATAGAGTTTAAGCCCGGGTTATACCTTTTGGAAGGCAAGAATTATGATAGGGATGGCAGTAGCAACATGGTGGGAAAGTCTGCTCTCTGGGATGCTCTTGCCACGGTGCTGTGGGAAGAGAACAGCAGGGGGCAGGTGAAGGATGATGTAGTAAACAAAGCGAAGAAGACGGGGGAAGGTGCTGTAGTTTTCAGTCGAGATGGTAGAGTGATAAGCGTAAGGTATGTGCGGGGTGATGAGAAGAAGTGGATAGCAAATGTGAATGGCAAGGTTGAGTCGTATGCATGGGATGTAATGAAGAAGCGTGTAAGAGAGCTTGTGGGAATGAGTTATACAGAGTTTGTATTAACGAGTTGGTTTCAGCAGGGAATGATGGATAGTTTTTTGGTAAAGAGTGATGCAGAGAAGAAGGATTTGTTTGTTAAGTGGTTGGGTTTAGATGTGTTTAAGGAGATAAGGGAAAAGGTAAAGGAAAGGAAGAGAGAGGTAGAAGCAGATGTAAGTGCGAAGAGAGAGTTGCTGAAGGTAATGGAGAGGTTGAAGGAAGTGGGAGTATCGGCTGAGGAAGTAGAAAGAGCGCAGGAAGTGTTGAGGAAGTGGAGAGATACGGTTCCAGTTTCGGTAGAGGAATACCGAAGAAAGAGGAGTTATGTGCTGGATCAGTTACGGAGATGGAGGGATGCAGTAAAGGTAGAGGGGTTGATTAAGGAATTGAGGAAGGTAAGGGATGAGTTGTCTAGTAAGGTGTTAAATTTGGATGAGAAGAAGAGGTGGCTGAGAGATGGAAGGTGCTGGGTGTGTGGTTCAGAGGTGGATACGGAGAAGTTTCTTGCAGAGGTAAGTAGCGAAGTAGATAAAGTGAGGAGTGCTTTGGTGCAGGTTGAAAGCAATCTCAGGGTGTTGGAAGAAGTGTATATTAAGGGGAGAGGTGTTGATAGGAAGGGGTTATTGAAGGAGATAATAGGGATAAGGAAGAGGATAGGTAATGTTGATGAGTATAAGAGAGCTTTGGAAGTAGTTACGAAAGTGAGGGAGCATGAGCGGCAGAGGAAGGTGATAGGGGATGGAGTAGATGTTTCAGTGATAAAGGAGTTAGAGTGGGAGTTGGAGACAGCGAAGAGGTGGGAGAAGGGTTTGAGTGATGATGGAGTGGTAGCGTATATTTTAGAGAAGGTGTTGGTAGTGTTTAATGAGCTGTTAAAGAAGTATGGTCAGGTATTAGGGGTTGATGTAGAGTTCCGAATAGGGAAGCGAGGGCAGTTAGAGGTAGAGGTTTCGGATGGGTGGAAGAGCATGAGTCATTTGAACTGGTGGAGTGGCAGTGAGAAGTATTTAGTGATGTTGGTGGTGATGCTGGGGATTTCTGAGTTTTTAAATTACATGGGTAAGGGGACGAATTTGCTGGTGATGGATGAGGTATTTGCTCCATTCGATAGCATAAATAGAGAAAGGGTAGTTGAATTATTGAAGTGGCTTCAGGGTGGTGACAAAGCGGTGGTGGTAGTGACGCATCATGAAGATGTAAAGAGGAGCGTGGATTGGAATCAGGTGTGGGTAGTGGAAAAGAGGGATGGGGTGAGCAGGTTGGTGGTTGATGGGTAATATTTTTGGTAGGTAGTGAGGTACTGAAGTATTATAGGAGGTGGGAGTGATGAGTTGTTTGAGGTTAGTGAAATGTGTGAGTGGAAAGAAACTTGAGAGAGGATCTGTTTCTGGGTATAAGTTGATACATGATGATTATCTCTTGATTTTTAAAATTGATGTTTGGGAGACAGTGCTAGTTATTTTTACTATTGGACCTGCTTGTTATACGATCAGTGTCTATAATTCTCATGTTGCTGGTGGTTTTACTAGAAGTTTTCTAGAACTAGATAAGTTTATTAGTTATTTAGACGAGCATTGTTTAGAAGGTGATCAGTACATTTTTCCAAATGATACTGATATTGGTGGTGATTTAGCTTATGTTTTCAGGGATGAATTGGTGAGCGTGTTGAAGGAATGTGACAAAGTAGCGGATGGTTACTATGGTGAATAGCAGTTATGATGATGTTTAAGGTTTAATGGGAGGTCGGAGCGGTGAGTTATTTTAGAAGTGGAAGTGGCTATGGTTATTATGGTGCTGGTGGTTTTACAGAAACTTTTCTAGGACTAGTAGGACTAAAGGAGTTTATTCGTTATTTAGATGAGCATTGTTTAAAACCAGATAATATTGATGTTGATTTAGATAATGAATGTGAAAAAGTAGTGGATAGTTGTGGTAAGTAGCGGTTATGATGATATTTAATGTTTCAAGGAGGGTGTTAGGAGAAGATGGGCAGGATGGTATCTGACAAAGTATTAGTAATTGATATGGATGACAGGGAGGCACAGGTTGGGTTGCATTTAGCTGTGCATTATCATTTGATAACTGTGAGACATTCGAGAAAGGAAAATTATATATCTGTAGAAGGTGAGACATATCCGATCAAGGATGAGATAAAGAAGCTGGGGTTCCGGTGGGATAGTGCAAAGAAGAGGTGGGTGTCAAGTTTTAGTGAAATAAGGTTAAGGAAGATAATAGAGCTTGCGCAGAATTATATTTCTAATCATCCGAAAGCGAAGGGGTTGGTGCAGTGTCGAAAGTGCGGTGATTGGTTCAGGCCAAGAGGAAGGATCAGCTGGGATGGTGTGGGGTGGTACTGCGGATGTTGAATGTATTTGATTATGTAGGATTATTATGCTTTTCAGTTTTTGTTGTATATGTTGTGGTAAGGGTATCGTGGTGGTTAGTAAAGAAGATAAGGTAATATAGGAGGAAAATGATGTCTGGGGTAAAGAAGAAAGAGATGGAGAAGAAGCAGGTGGATATAGTAGAAGCGATTAAGGAGTTAGGTGGGATAGCGACTCCTGCGCAGGTTGCCGAATTGTTGGGTAATATCAAAGGTGAGAATGTCAGGAAGTGCATGGGGAGGATGGTGGAGGATGGAATATTAGTTAGGGTAGGGCATGGTTTGTATAGAGTGGTGGGTAGCGGTATTTCGGAGGGGAATGGTAGAGGTTCAAGTGATTTAGTTAAGAGTGTTTCGGTAGAGGATATTTCGGGGAGGAAGGATGAGTATTTAGGTGTTCCAGAGAAGGATGGTGGTGATGAAGGTGTGAAGAAGGGGAGTGGTAATAGAAGTGTGAGGGAGCTGGTTGTGAAGGCTCTGTTAGGTGAGGTAAAGTCAGTGTATGTATTATATGTGAAATATGATTTCTGGAAATGGCTAGATGGTGTATGCATTATGTGCCCGGATATAAAGGTTGCAAGCAGAGTGAAGAGGGAGATTAATGAGAGGTATAAAGCATTAACGCCTTCTCAGCTGAGGGGGTTCGTTGCTGTTGCGGCAGATGCGATGGGAAAAACGGTGGGGGAAGTGCTTGATGAAGCTTTCATAGGGTGGGAAGAAATCAGTATTTAACGAGATTTAGCGGGAGGAAGAGAGGTGGAAAAAGGTGTAAATATAGTAATGACGGCGTTTGGTAATTATGTATGCAAAGTGTTGGATGAAGGGGATGGAAGGTTAGTGGTAGCGGATCCTGTCCAGATGGTTGTGAATTTACAAACTGGGACTGTGATATTGGCGGATACGGGGCTAGGTGAGATGGTGATTGTAGGATCGTATGGTTATGGCAGAGCGCCGGAGGATATAGTGAGGAGATATTTTGAGGTTATTTCAGAGAAGGGTGACGAGGCGTTATCGAGTTTAATGTAAGAGTAGGAGGCGAGGATGAAGGTAGAGGTATACAGATTAGAGGTATACAGATTAGACGATAGAGCAAAGCTTCCTGAGAGGAGCACTCGTGGTTCGGTTGGATATGATATATTCTCAGTTGAGGATGTAAAAATAAAGCCTGGAGAGTTCAAGTTGATAAGGACTGGGTTAGTGGTAAAGTCTGAGTTTCCGTTTGGTATATTTTTGTTTCCGAGGTCGTCGCTTTTTAGGTCAAAGGGTCTGATAATGACAAATTCGGTAGGAGTAATAGATTTTGATTACTGTGGCGAAGGTGATGAGGTGATGATTCCGGTAATAAATGTTAGTAATAAAGTTGCGCAGATAAAGGCTGGGGAGAAGATAGCGCAGATGGTGTTTTTGTATATTGGTGATCCAGAGGTGGTGGAGGTAAGTGAGCCGCCTGGAGATTTGTCGAGGGGTGGTTTTGGGTCAACAGGTGGTTATCAGAGTTAAGTGAAGTAGAGGGGAGGGTGTGATATGTTTAAAGGAGCCATTGTAGCTATAGTTACACCATTTCGTAACGTGAAGGTAGATGAGGAAAGTCTTCGGAGGTTAATAGAGTTTCAGATTGCCGAAGGGACAAATGGTATAGTGCCTTGTGGTACGACAGGGGAGTCGGCGACTCTTTCTTTTAAAGAGCATGAGAGGGTTATTGAGATAACCATTGAGCAGGTGAACAAGAGGGTGCCGGTTATTGCTGGGACTGGGTCGAATAATACTGATGAAGCTGTGAAGCTTACACGTCATGCTTACAAAGCTGGGGCTGACGCTGTGCTAATGATCAGTCCGTATTATAACAAACCTACTCAGGAGGGGTTATATAGGCATTTTGCGAAGGTAGCTTCGGAGGTGGATATACCGATTATTCTTTATAACATTCCTGGAAGGACTGGGGTGAACATGGAGCCTGAGACTGTTGAGAGGCTTTCTAAGATTCCAAATATCGTTGGTATAAAGGAAGCTTCGGGGTCGATGAAGCAGGTTATGGACATTATTGCTCGATGTGGGGAAGATTTTGTAGTTCTTTCTGGTGAAGACTACCTGACGTTTCCGCTTATGAGTGTTGGGGGCAAGGGAGTTATTTCTGTTGTATCTAATGTTGCGCCGAGGGATGTGTCGGAGATGTGCCGACTTGCTCTTGAAGGAAGGTGGGATGAGGCGAGGGTGCTTAGTTATAAGCTTCTTCCTCTTTGTCATGTTCTATTTTGTGAAACTAATCCAGCGCCGGTAAAAGCTGCTCTTGCTATGATGGGAAAGATACCGAGCGATGAGGTTAGATTGCCTCTTGCACAGCTTTCTGAGGTTAATCGAGCAAAGCTTTATAATGTGATTAAGAAATACGGGCTGATTTAAGGATGTGATGGAGTGGGTAATTTTGTAATGTATAAATTGTTTGATTTAATTTATAAAAGTAATCCTTAGTTCTTGCTAGGGATAGGGGATAGTAGGCTTGCTATTAGGCAGGAAGCCTTAGCTCTGTGAGGAGCGGGTAGTGGAGGTTAGATAATGTTGACGCTGGAGATGAAGAAAAAAGAGCAGAAGAAGTATAAAGAGCTTTTGGTTAAAAATGCGGATTTTAGTAGTATATCAAAGGGGCTGATATTATCGTATATCGGAGCGAGAATTTGTTATTGGGATGGGCATCCGTTAGCTTTAGCTAAGGAAGATACTGAGAATGTAATTGAACTTTTATTGAGATTGAAGCGGGCGGGGCATTATAGTATTTTTGCTCACACTCCGGTTGTTATTGATATATATGGGTTGAAGGCGGAGGAAAAGTATGCTCTTGCTAAAACGTATTTTAAGGCATTTTTTGATGATAGGAGTAGAAAGGCGCTTTTCAATCTAAGGCATTTTGCGGAAGTGATGGGTGATGAGGAGTTTGAGAGACTGATATCAGTAGATTTAGATTTGGGTGGGGTGAGTGCAGTTGTGTTTGGAAGGAGAGACGGGCAGTGGGAGAAAGTTATGGAGGGGAGTTTGGGGAATATTTATTGTGATTGGGCAGGTTTTGAGCGGGAGGTAGTTATATTGAAAGGGGGAGGGGATGAATTTGGGTGGATGTCTGTGATTGCGTATAATTTTTCGAGAATTTTCAGTCATCAATTTGTCAGGCATACGTGGTTAAATTTCAATCAGAGGTCGCATAGGTATACTAAGGTTGATTCGTTTATAATTCCTGATTGTTTTGCGGAAGAGGATAGCAAGATATATGAGAGTTTTTGTAACATAGCATTGACTTTATATAATACATTTGGTAAAAGAATAAAGAAGGAATGGGCAAGGTTTGTTATACCGCAGGGAGTGGTGACAACAGTAATGGCTTCAGGACCTAGGTTTGTGTGGGAGGATTTTATAGAGAAGAGAGTTGTAATAAGAGCTCAGGATGAGATAAGAGAATTGGCGGAAGTAGTGAGAGGTGTGATAGAATAAAATGGTGAATAATAGAGGAGTGGGGAGATGAATTTTGTTTGTTTTGGTGGCAAAGTGAATGTATATACTTTGAATGTTGGAGATGGATGGGAAGTGGTTGTATCGGTGAATACAGAAGGTTTTGATGGAGCAGTGGATGTGTTTCAGGTGTTGAGGGATAGAGGGTTCGATGAATATGATAATGCAGATGGGAGAAAGGTAAAAGTATTTGCGAAGCCTGTGGATGTTGAGGAAAGGGTTGAGGTAGCGACTAATCTATCAGTTGATATTGTAAAAGCTGTGAGGAGCAGAAAAGAGGTGCAGTGTAACATTAATATCATGTGAGGGCAGGCTGGGTGCGCAGGTTCTTCCTGAAGAAGTGCAGGGTATTTGGTAAGGAGTTTGATATCGCATCGTTTGTGTTAGAGTTTAAAAGGATGAAAGGTAGGGAGAAGGAGGAGTATATACTTTCTGTTATTGAGCATTATGGTGTTACAAGTGAAGAATTTTATTTTGTGCTACAAACATTTGTGCTGTATGTGATGATAAAGCATGGGATAGATTTTGATGAGGATGTGTTTCAAGATGCATTTGTTTCTGTGTTGGAAAAGGTGAGGTATTGGGAGGAGGGTAAAGGTTCTTTAATGTCTTTTTTATATTCTTTAATTAGAGATAGGGTGTCGTATGGGAAGTATCTGAGTGCAAGGGGGTCGGTGAGGGAGGTGAGTTTGGTTGAGTGCGATCCGGCATCTTTATCTGTTGAAGCTGAAGTTCCCGGGATGCCAAGCTATGGCAAAGATGCATCGAGATTGAGAAAAAGCGTGTTGAGGGAAGTGGAAGGTGGGGAGGATTCAATATACAGACGAGCATTCCTGTGGAGGACAGCAGGTGAAATGGTATGAAACAGAGTCATTAAAACTAGTAATTGAAGACATCGATCAAGATGCTATATTGCTGTTATACTTTGCGGAGAAGCTGAAGGCTGATCTCCGCATTTTGCTATTTTTATATGATAAGTATGGAAAAGACGTATGGTTTTTCTTTTATATGCTTGCTGGCATTGTTGTTAAGTTTCCTTCCATAGAACGGTTCCTGAAAATAATTCGTGATATTCAGACTGTGGTTTCTGGAGGAGAGGTGCCTAGTGCTGTTGGCAAGTTTGCGAAAAATGTCGTGGAGAAAGGTAGGGTGGAGTTGGATTTGCGGGATAGGAGAGTGTTTCCTCTTGGGTTGTTAGGGGTGTATGAGAAGTCGGATGATGATTTTAGTGATGATGAGAATAATGGAGGTGATTAAATGTGGTAGAGAAAGTAATGTTTAACAATGTAAGGAAGAAGCTTGAGGAGTTAGTTGATTTATATGATAATGCTTATGTAGTGTGGTATGAAAAGTGTAAGAGGGAGGTGGAAGGGGGAAGTAGGACGGTTGAGTGGTATAGTAGTATAATAGACAATTTGCATAAGAAGATTGAAGAGATGTTAGTTCTGATGGAGAAGGTTGTAAAGTTAGAGAAGGAGGTATCCAAGATAAATCCTGTTGATGAGGGGATAAAGGCGCTTACGTATAGTATTCTTTCTCTGGATGAAGATGACAGAAAGGAAGTGATTGATTTTGTAAAAAGTAAAATAGAGAGGAGAAGTGCGGAGAGGCGGTTAGTATGAGCAGTGTAACTAAAGAGACGATTTGCTTATTGGATCAGCTAGTTGATGTTGATGTTGGGTCTGTTGTTAAGGTTCGTGATATAATTCCTGTAGATGAGTGGGTTGAGAATGTATATTATTCTGGTCCTGTAAGCAGAATGTATGATTTTTGGAAAGAAAAGATAGTAGAGGTATTTAATCGTGGTGTGAATGAGGTAATAGTAACAGGTAGTATTGGTGGTGGTAAGACAACATTTGCAAATGCGCTTTTAATGCGGAAGTTGTATGAGTTAAGTTGTTATTTAAATCCTGAGGCGTTATTTAAGTTACTTTCTGGGACTAGGATAGCATTTATGTATTTTACGGTTACATTGAAGCAGGCGGCTAGGACAGGTTTTTCGATGTTGCGGGATATGATAGATTCGACTGCGTATTTCAAGGATGATTTTCAGAGGGATAAAGAAGTTAATTCGGAGATAAGATTTCCGAAGCTGTCGGTGTATACAGGTAGCGAGTTCAGCCATCAGTTAGGTTTAGCGTTGATAGGTGCTGTATTAGACGAAGCGAATTTTATGAAATCGAAGGATCCTCTGGAGAAAGCGAGGACGCTTTATACAGCGATTATAGAGAGAAGAAAGAGCAGGTTTGTGGTGGATGGAAAGGACATGGGGTTGTCAGTGTTAGTGAGTTCTGCAGAGGAGCCGAGCAGTTTTGTTGAAGAGAGAATAAGGAAGGTTGGGAATGATAATGATGTAATGGTTATTTCTGTGGTTGGGTATGAGCTAAAGAGGCATCATTACAGCAGTAGTAGTTTTGTAGTATTTACTGGGACTGAGTTTAGCAGGCCAAGGATAATAGATACAGTTGAGGATTTGGTGGAGGTGTTGGGGTGGTTTAGGGTAAGTAGTAGTGTTATTGAAGAAGTGAGAAAGTATCCTGTTAAGTATTCTGTGAATAATATAGTTCCGCTTGAATATAGAGGGTATTTTAAAGAAGTTCCAGTTGATTTCAGAAGAGCGTTTGAGGAAGACATTTATAGGGCTTTGAAGGATATAGTAGGTGTAAGTGTTGGGGGAGAGAACAAGTTGTTCAGGTCGATGATTGCTTATGATGAAGCTCTGGTGCAGAAACCGAAGTTGTTTAAGGATGATGTTGTCCAGCTGAGTAGCAAGGATGATGTGAAGCTTCAGGATATGTTTAGGTTGGATTTGGTGAGTGATAAGGATATGCCGAGGTATATGCATATTGATTTGGGTATAAAGCATGATAGGACTGGTATGGCGTGTGCAAAGGTGATTGATATAAAGAGGTCTGACTTAGGGGATTTACCTGTGGTTGAGATCGAGTGGATGGTGGGGGTAGAGAGGAATATGCGGGATGTAGATGATGAAGTGCCTCTGTGGAAGATACGTGAGTTTTTGATATGGTTGAGGGAGCATGGTGTGAACATAGTGAAAGTAACATTTGATAGTTTTCAGTCTGTAGATATGATGCAGCTTTTGCAGAAGAGAGGATTTCAGGTAGAGATGCAGTCTGTGGATAGGACAGATGATGCTTATAGGAATTTGGTAACGTTATATTTAGAAAGAAGGATAAAGCATGTAGAGAATATAGTATATAGGAGAGAGTTATTTGCGCTGGAGTGGGATGGTAAGAAGGTAGATCATCCTCCTGGGATGTCGAAGGATATAACGGATGCTGTAGCAGGGGCAGTGTATTTAGCTGTTAGAGAGTGGAAGCAGGGCAGTTATGAGATAATGGCAAATCCTGAATTGTTTGATGAGAAGATAGAGGAAAGGTGGATGGATGATAGGTGGAGTGACTGGAAGGTAAATAGTTGGGATGATTTCTTCAAGAAGTGGGGGAGGAAGGGGAGTATTTATGAGCGTTGGGGGTTTTAGTGCGTAATTTGCGTGGTGGTTGCTTTATATTATGCTGTAGGGTAGAAAGGAGAGGGGGAGATGAAGCAAAGCATATTAGAAAAGTTGATAACGTTTTTAGGATTTTCGAAGGATAAGGGTAGCAACGATGGGTTTCAGCAGTTTAGTACGCATATTAGTCGTGAAGAAGAGCTGATTCGGGAGATGAAGTCCTGGTCAGCTTTTTATAATTTGTTATCTGATAAGAGTCGAAAATATTTTTTAGCGCAGGTGTTGGGTCAGCCTGTTCAAGATAAGCAGAAAATGATGGAGGTGGTTGAGGCATATAAAGATACGTTTTTTCATCAGATGATTGTGAATTTGCTTGTGGATGATGCATTGAGTGTAGATCCTGTTTCTGGTGACGTAGTAGCGTTAAGCACAGTGAATGAGTATTTGAAGCCTGTTGTTGATGGGTTGCAGGAGCGAATTGATTTAGATGCGTTTATATCGTCAATAATAGAAGATGTGGTAGCATATGGTGATTATATTGTGAGGGTAGTGCATGATGGGAAGAGGGTGGTAGCGTTAGAGGATGATATTGATCAGAAAAAGGCAGTAGTAGTGTATAAGGCAGGGAAGCCGGTATGTCTTATTGATCATTCAGAGTTAACGAAGAATTCTGATGATGGAATGTTGGATTATACTGAGTTTGTGCATTTTTCAGTTAATCCGAGGAAGATACGCCTGAAGTTGCCTGAAAATATCTATGCACGGACTGATTCTATTGAGTTTACTGAGTATGTAAGGGTAGGAAAGCCTCTTTTTTGGGGTTTGTGGGATTTATTAAATTCGCTTTATATTTTGATGGTATTTTATCCGGTATTTTGTGTGCAGAAATTGAATGCATCGACTGTAGTAGGTGTAAAGGTTCCAGCTGAGACTTCGATGCAGAGGGCATGGGAAGTAGCGAGAAAGTATCAAGAGCTGTTAAATGTTTATACGACAGTAGATGAGAGGGGAAGGGTTGCATTAGTTGATGTAATAGACACGGTAGGTAAGTATAAAGTAGTTCCTGTGTGGGGTGATGAGAAGGGGTTTATACAGTTAAATGAGCCGAGATTTGATGAAAGTTATGCGCTTGATATTGTAGATGAGTTGAAGGTAACACTTTGTGCGTCGCTTGGTGTGCCTTACAGTTTTCTGTTTGGGTCTAGAGAGGGAGCTACTAAGCTTGATACGTTAAAAGGTTTCAGCAGATATGTAAAGAAGGTTGCGTCGATTCAGCGGGCAGTAAGAGAAGGTTTATATCAGTTAGTGAGGATAGAGGCGAGGTTGCAAGGTTTTGGTGATGTGGCAGTAGAAGAGATTGATGTCAGATTTAGAAATGCATTGATAAGCACTGAGCATTTAGACAAGCTGGAGTTTGTGGCTGGAATGATTGAGACTGTGAGAGGTGCAGTTGATGCAGTAAATGAGATTGCTTCGGCGTTGGAGGGCAGTGTAGATAAAGATAAGATTACGGAGTTTCTGAATGAATACCTAGGTTTGATAGGGCTTGATGGTGCTATAAAGGTGGACAAGGTGCAGGGGGAAGAGGTTAACAAGCCGGTGGAGGATGTTGATGTAGGTGATTGGATGGAGGAAGAAGAGGAAGGTATGGAGGAAACTGAATTTGGGAGTGGGGAAGAGGAGTTCCCATTCGAGGCTGGCGTGGAATCTGAGGAAGAAGAATTTCCGTTTGAAGTAGAACCTGGAGGTGAAAGAGCATGATAAAATTTAAGAATAAACTAGATGAAGATATTTTCAGGTCTGAGTTTTTGAAGAGTGGTATGTCGTTAGATGAGTTTTTAGTGAAGAGAGGGGAGTTGGAGGTTGGACTTGTTGATTTTGAACGGTCTCAAAGACAGAAGCAGAATTGGAGGAAACACAGGTGGAAGTATCTTAGGGGGATACGGAGGTTTCATTCGTCGACCGAAGGGAAGAGGTTTCATAGGAATTTAGCAAGGTATTTAGCGACTCGTGATAGTGATTCTTTATTGAAGTTGTATCAGGTAGAGAAGGAGAAGGAAAGGGAGAGAGGGAATGATTATAGGTTAGATGTAAGAAAGGTTTCAGAGAATTTAGAGTTTTTGATTGCGGCTTTATCTGCGGGAGTGCATGGATTGATTGAGAAGAGGTATTATAATGTTAGCATAGATGAAGCAGTTGAATATGATTTATTTCTTGAAGAATTATTGAGAAAAGTGGTAGAAGTAATAGAATGGGTATTTGGCGTTAGGGAAGGAGTTGATTTTGATTTTTGGATTGGAGTTTGTAGGGATGGGTTAAGTAAGTTAGGGTTAGAAGTTCCTGAAAAAGTAGAAAAGGAGGGGGAGCTGTTAGAGTGGTTTATAAGAAAGTTGAAAGAGGGGGTAAAGGTAGGAGATGATGACGAAGAGTCGCCTTCGGAAGGAAGTGTATGATTTTGCAGTAGCGTATATGCATCAGTTTTTATTACAGGATATAGGGCTCTTACCTGATTTGGATTCTTTTGTTAGAAAGGTGACATTTTCTTCTACTATTATAGATTTCTTTTCGAAGGATGAGTTGAGAAGGGAGTTTTTGATATTTTCTGGGTTAGATAGTAGTGTATTTGATGAAGTTGGTATGGAGTTTCCTGATGATTTTACTGTGGATATTGATGCTGGTAGTGAGGATGGGTTGTTGATGTGGTTACAGGATAATGTGGATAAGGTATGTGCGGAGGAGGGAGCAGATGAGCTGTGGGTTATGGAGAAAGCTGGGCGTGGATATGTAGTTGTGCTGACTGATATTGGTGCGTCGATAAATGATATAGTGAAGCAGTTGGAGGAAAGAGGTATAGAGGTAAATAAGAGCAGTGCTTATAGATTTGAGAGAGGTGGTGCTCCGAGGGCTGGTGATGAGAAGTGGGTGTATTTGTTGAATGTTGTGAAGATATGGAATAGCAAAGAAGCTGAGATTATCAAGTTGAGTGATATTAGTGAGCGTATGGTGAAGGTGAAAGTAGGGGATTTGCTAAGAGAATTGAATGAAGGAATATCACTTGAGGCATTGTATCGTGGTGCTGAGTTATACAAAATAAAGCAACCTGGTGTTCAGAGGAGAGTTGATGCAGGTGAGTATTTACAGCATAGCCATGTAATGCAGGTAAGGTTTCAGGCGTTTTGGGGTATAAGAGAGTTGAGGATAGAAGCGAAGGTAAAGAGTGAGTCGAGAGATGGGGAAGAGTATTGGGTAGTGATAGTAGTTGAGGATATGGATTTTTCTAACGAGTTTGATCCGTGGACGCCGGTTAAGATTTTAGATTGGAAAACGCATGAAGAGTTTTATATGAGATTAATTGATCCGAGTGATGAGGTAAGGTTGTACTGCACGTGTAAAGATTTTCAATGTAGGTTTGCTGGGATATTGAAGTCTATGAAGGCATTGCAGGGTAGGGTTACATGTCCACGTAGAAGGACTCAGAGAAAGTCTCAGAATGTGGGTAGGGTACCGAGTGCGTGCAAGCATATATTTTCTGTTCTTGAATTGCTGGTAAAAAATAGAGTAATTGTATCTCGAGTATCTCAGAGGGCAAGTGAGATTGATATAACATCTGGTTTGTGGGCGTAGAAATAGTGTAGTTTTTAGTTTGTTGTTTTATATTATATTGCGAAGATAACACCAAGGAGGTATTAGTAATGAGAAAGAGGAAAACGTTGGCAGAGGAATTGATAAGTGTAACTAAGAAGTTTCGCAGGATGTTTTTAGAGCAGACAGTTTCTGATTTAGGTGAAGTTCCTGCTATTCCTGCTGGAGAAGGTGAGGAAGTTAATGTTAGTGCTGATGAAATAGGGGATGAAGTGTATGGAGATGCTGTGCAGGAAATAGTGTCGGCAATGAACGACGCTGGTATTGAAGGTTTTGAAGCGAATGGTATTACGACTTTTGTATTAAAAAAGGATGGGAAGGAGATTACTTTTGAAGTAAGCACGATAGATTCTGAGCCTGTTGTAGCGATTTACACAGAAAATGGAAGGATTACGGTGTCGCTAGCACCTCTCATTGGTTATGTTCAGTCAGCAGAAGATGCAGTTGAGAAGCTTGCTAATGATGCGGATGCATTAGATGAATTTTCTACGCTGGCTGGGGATGTTGCTGGTATTGATGTTGGTGCTGAGAGTGAAGTTGGTAGTGATTGGTATGGTGAAGAACCTGGTGAGGAAGATGAGTTTGAAGCAGGTGGTGAAGAAGTTGGTGATGAAGGTGGATTTGAAGTAGATGATGAAGAAGTTGATGGTGAAGATGAGTTTGGGGTGGATGATAATGAACCTGGTGATGAAGATGAGGAGCCTGGAGAGGATGAAGAAGTAGAAGGTGGTGATGAAGAGGAAGCAGAGGGTAGTGGAGGAGTTAGGGAGTCGATAAGGAGGAAAATGCGAGCGCTGAGACTGAGGGAACAAACTGATCAATATGATATGTCTTCTGGCAGGAGAGATATAACGATAGGCATGATTCAAGATAGTGATCAAAAGATAGGTGGAATTCCTGTGAAAACTGCAGATATGGCGAAAGGGAAGGAGTATGTGAGTGGTGGAGAAGGCAAGGCTGTGACGACGTATCCTAATTTGTATGCTCTCTTCAGAGAGAAGGAAGGGCTTCCTGATATAGAAGGTTTTGTAAGGGAAGAAGTCCCTTCTTCTGAGAGTATTAAATAGTAAAGGGAGAGGCAGAAATGTCTCAGTTAATTCGTGATACTGTTGCAGGTGATTTAAGGTTAGTAGAATCGAAGGAGAGAAGACGGCCTGGTGTTCTGGCTGTAGTAGAGGGGACGTTTTTTGTATCAGATAAGCCTTCTAGAAATGGAAGAGTGTATCCACGCAAGCTGTGGGAGAATGTTCTGTCGAGTAGTGATTTTAAGAGGATGCTGAATAATAGGTTGCTCTTCGGAACAGTAGGTCATGCGGAGGAGCAGTTGGATGATTTGATACGGGATGGAAAAGTATCGCATGTAGTTACTGAAGTAAGTTTACTTCCTGATGGAAGAGGTGTTGGAAGAGCTGAGATATTAGATACTCCTGCTGGAAGGGTATTAAAGACGTTGTTTGAGAGTGGTAGCAAGCTGTCTGTAAGTAGCAAAGCGTATGGTGATTATGAAGGTCAGACCAGTGAAGGACATTGGCGGGTGAGTCCCAGCAGTTTTGTATTGGAGCGATTTGATTTTGTGGTTGATCCTGGTTTTTTGGAAGCACAACCGACTGTAAAAGAAGTATATGAAAGTGTAGTGAAAGCGCAGGGTAGTAGTAATGATATTTTATCGAAGCTTATTGATGAAAAGAGTAAGCATGAGAGGAGGATAGCACAGTTATTGCGGGATGTTGAAGTTAAAGAGAAGGAGTTGAAGGAGTTGAAGGAGAGGGTGGAGAAATTTGACCGGCTGAGAAATGGGATTTTGGAGAAGGAGATAGAGAAAATTGGGGATATATTAGTTGAAAGGTTTGGTGTGGATGAGGAGAAGATAGCGTCAGATTCTGTGTTAGGTGTGGTTAGGAATATCAGAAGGGTGATTGAGTCTTTGGCTTTAGATAGAGGTGGTCAGGATGAAGGAGAACCTGCTGATTTAGATGATGTAGAGCATGAAATTTATGATCAGGTAGACTTAGATTCTGATGATGCTGTAGTGGATGATATAGGATTTGATGGTGATGTGAAATTGGGTGATGAAGAAGGTAATGTAATAGAAGTTCCTGTTGATATTGAAGTAGATGATGAAGATGTTGATGATATAGTTTCAGATGTTGTGAGTAAAGCTCTGAGGAGGAGAAGAAGGGTGAGAAATTGTGAGATTTGGGATGAAGGTGATGATGTGTATGGTGTTGGGGAATTCGAGGATGGAAAAGTTTATGTAGCGGGGAGGAGGTTGAGTGATTGTGGTAAGATATATCTTGTAGCTGTTGCTGTAGTTGTTTGATTTGCAGAAGTAATTATGAGTCGTTGCTCTACATGAGCGAAGATAAGAGGTAGTAAGCCTGCCTTGATGTAGGAAGTATTAGCCAGACATGGGCGGGCTAGGATAGAGAAAGATAAGGAGGGTTGATGATGGCAAAGATGATACCTGAAAGTATTAGAATGAAGCTGAAAAAGAGGCTGGAGGAAAGTTGTATGAGTGAAGATGATAAAAGAAAGATTGTTGAGCGTATTCGTAGAAGACTGAGAGCTAAACTGGATGAAGTGAATAATAGTGATGATTCTGGTAGTAGGCTTATTGATCGTATTCGCAGAAAAATTGAAGAGAGATTGAGAGGGCAAAGAGATCGTTCTGAGTTGAGACAGAAGTTGCTGGAAAGATTGAGAGCCAGAATGAGATCTCGGCTGGAAGAAAATAATTCTGGTGATAGGCTTGTTGATCGTATTCGTGAAAGGATAAATAGGCGTATGAGACTTAAGAAGATGGTAGAAAATCGTGAAAGCATTTTGAAGTTGAGAAAGAGATTGAGAGAAAGGTTAGAGAGAAAAGATAGTATTATTGAGAGAATACGTAAGCGGGTTAGGGCAAGAAGGGAGCTAGAGGAGGGTATACGTTCTCCTGGCAGATTTCGGAAGTTGTTTGGGGTGGATAATGATGGGAAAGATACTGAAACGATTTTAGGTGAGATAGAGCGACCTCGCAGGTCTGGCCGTCGTATAGGTGAGGGTAAAGTTGACAGGAGGTTAGAAGTCTACGGAGCGGTGATTCGTAAGCTGAAGAGAGAGTCTGAGCGTAGAAAAGCAATGTTGAGGGAGGCTTATAAAGTTATCAAAAGAGTTGAGGAGCTAGGTGGAATTGATAAGATAGAAGAGTCTTTGAAGCTTGCGCATGATACTATTGTCAGGACTGGTTCTAAGATGTTCAAGGAAGCGGTTGATAAGCTCTCAGCTGAGACTGGAGTTAAGAAAGAGGAAGCCGCTAAGATTTTGAGAAGACTTGGGTTGAAGGAAGCGAAAGAAGTATTGAAGAAGGGTGCTAAGAAAGTAAAGGATAATAAACCTGAAGTTGTTCCTGTAAATGGATTAGTGAAAGAGGATGAAGGTGATTCTCCTGTTATAGCGAAGAGACTTGCTGAGAGATTGGCAAGAGTGAATGAGATGCCTGGTATAGGCAATATGAAAGAGATGACAGAGGTAATGTTTAACAAGAAATGATATTTTGTAAGTATGCTATAAAGCACTAGCCTCGCACTTGAGAGGCGGGAGTGATGGTAAAAATTTTAGGCCTTGCACTAAATAGGCTAGGTAGAAGTAGGAATGTGATAATAAGCAAAATGGGAGGTTAAAAGGAAGGATGAGCCTGAAAAAGTTTGATAGGATCGATGAAAGTTATATTATTAGTCAAGTAGAACGAGAAGCAGAAAGATACTACAAGAAGTATCGTCCCTATATGCAATTGATGGAGAGTGTTTGTCATTGGAAGAGATATAAACCGATTAGCGCTTGGGATTATAAAGCTCTAGGTAATATGCTTGAGTCTACTGATGATCTAGTAAGAATGTGTGAAGCGAATGGATCAGTTGCTGACCTTGGAGTGCTTCCACGTATTGCTCGAGATGTTGTGACTATTATGTATGGTGTTAGCCCGCTTCCATTGATTGCTAGTGTTCAACCGATAGATGAAGAGATTGGATTGATTTATTATAAGAGAGTGAGAGCAATCTCCGGGAGAGGGAATGTAGCATCGAATTCTGTGCTTGTTAGTGTGTATGGTGATTATTTAACGCCTCAAGGTTACACTAATGCGGAAGTTACAGAAGCGGTTGGGACTGGTGATGGTTCTAAGACAACTTTTAGTGCTACCTTGGGCTATAAACCTATTAGACCTGGAACAGTTGTAGTGCAAGCTGGAAGTATTACAGGGCAAGATTTCAATTATGATGGAAATATTTTAGGAAATGGGGTTTCGGGAACTATTGATTATAGTACTGGTGCTATTTCAGTGACATTTGCCACAGCGCCACCGAGTGGTACTTCTATTGCAGTAGTTTACTGGGGCAATGTTGAAGATCTGAGCTTGGGTGTAGCAGAATTGAATTATGAACTTGACACAAAGCAGGTGCGAGCTAAGATTTATGCAGTGAAAGGGCTCATGGGATTGTTCAAGAGCTGGCAGCTTCAGAAGCGTTTTGGCATGTCGGCTGAGGAAGAGCTTGCAGCTGATCTTGTAAATGCGATAAATTCTGAAATACTAGGTGATTTGATAGGAAAGATGAGATTATCACTTCCTTCTACGGTCACCTGGGATGTAACACCTTCTAGTGGAACTGATTACTTCTTGCATTATCAAACATTTAAGTATTTTGTGTCTGGTGCTGAAAGAAAGTTGGTTGATCAGGCAAAGCGTGGGGTTATTTCGTTTATTATTGCAGGCACAAAGGCATGTGCTGTTATTAGGTCTCAGTTTGGGTGGAAACAGCTGTTTGATGGAAAGGGAATGTTTACAGCACATCTATATGGCGAATATGATGGTATTCCTGTTATTCGAGTGACTGATGCTAATGTATTGCCTGCTGATATGATTATTTTTGGTTATAAGGGAAGCAGTGAATTTGAAACTCCTGCGGTATTTTGCCCGTATATGCCGATTACAGTAACTACAGTTCTTCCAACAACTCATCCGCTTGTAACCCAGAGAGCGGCCGCATGCTGGGCGGCTGTGGAATGTCTTGTGAATAGGTTCCTGGTCGGTGGACAGATTACAGGAACATATCCATGGGGTGAATAATTAGTTAGTATAGTAGACAGGGGCATTATGCTCCTGTCTACTTTGATTAGATGAGGGGTGGACGGTGAACAAGCAAAGTAAAGTAATGCTGGATGCGGTAGTAAATTCGGATTACCTGTGGGATGAGTTGTTTAAGTTGATGGAAGAAGAGGATATTAGTAATAGTGAGATATCGAAGCATTTTTCAGATTTATTGAAGAAGGAGATAAATCCGAAGGCGGATAAGTATGTAAAGGCGTTGATAGGTTTTGCAATTAATAGATTTTTGGAGGGAGTAGATTGGGATAAGATTTTTGAAACTTTTGTAGATGTGGCAGTGGAAAGATGATGGAGCGGATAGGGGAAAGGCTGTTTGAAATATTTCTACAGCTGAAAAGGAGCAAGGTGGAAGGTTCTGATGAGTTAGTGAGAGGGATTGAGGAGGGTGCAAAAGGAGGAGGGAGGTATTTAAGATGCTATGTTGTAGAAAGGATTAGTGAAATAAGGCATCCTGACATATATTGGGGGTTTGTTATTTATGATTTGTTGGTGTCGGTGTGTGACATGGTAGATTGGGATGAGTTAGCTAAGATGATTGTCGAAGCTGATAGTGCATTGAGGCAGGGTTAAGCTCTGTGGGTTGACGTTGGGTGTGGTAAAGCTTAAGTTACTTGATTTGATTTGCATAAGAAATCCTGAGTCCCTAGCCAAATAGGGGGCAGGTCAGAAATGATAGTGGAAGGAGGAGCAGAATGAAGCTGATTGCAGTAAGAAAGGATGCAATGGTGAGAATAAAATCAGGCGGAAATTTTATGTATATAACGAGTGATCATCCTGTTGAAGTTAATATAGCAGATCCTGAGGTTCAATCGCAGATTGCGACTATGATGAAGCTGGGGTGGATTGTTGAGGTAAAAGAAACTAATGCTGGAGGAATTCAGAATAGTGGAGCTCAAAGTAAAGAAGGTCAGGAGAACCAGAAGGGGAGTAAAAAGTCACAGCAGAAAAATGCGGATGAAGATGTATTAGTGGAGTAAGTTATGTAGTGGTAGTGAGGTGTGTGAATGTATAAATCGTATATTCAGAAAATAAATATTAGTGATTTGTATCGAGCTGTGCTGGTAAGAGCGGGGCAGTATCTTGTAGAGGATGCGTTGCTGAATAGTGAGTTTCCGCTTGATAAGTTCAAGGTATTGTTTACTCATCAGATTTATCCACTATATCAGAAGTATGTATACAAGACGGACAAGAGGAATATTTATGTGACGTATGCTACGCCGTATATATTTCCGGATCCTGCACCTGACATTGTGAATGCTGTGATCCCGGTAAGTATATATGGGCTCTATCTAGGGGAGCTTATAAATTTTAGGTTTTTGACTCATACATCGTATTTATCGACAAAGCCTCTGTCGAGGTTTACGATGGCATGGGATTACAGGAAGCCTGTGTTGTATGTGGGGTATCAGGGTCAGGTAGAGGTGAGGGCATCGTGGAAGTTAGAGTATGATGATGTCACTGGTGAAGCTGAAGTGGATCCAGAGACTAAGGATGTTTTAGTAGATTTGTGTGCTGGGTATGTGATGGCGGCGTTAGGGAGGAGCAGGAGGATGGTGAGGATAGGGGATACGAACATGGAATTTGATACAGATTTAGTGGCTGAGGGAGAGGAGCTCATAAAGGAGGCTCGAGGACGTTTGGTAGAATTAGCAGATCTTACAGCTATTAATGTGTAAGGAAAGAAAGGTGGTAAGGAGAGAGGTAAGGCATGATAAGGAAGTGTAAAGAAAAAGATAAAAGATCAGCAGATGATGTGTGGTGTGTGTATAGTGAAAAGGGTAGGCTTTTAGGGCGGTTCAGGACCAAAGATGAGGCAGAGGAGCATCTTAGGAGAGTTGAATATTTTAAGCATAAAAAGGAAAAAGAGAATAAGAGATGATTGTGAAGAGATGTGAGATTTGTGGTAAAGAGGATGAGGTGGTGAAGGTAGGGATTAGGCTGTTTGATTTAATTTATAAAAGTAATCCCGAGTCCCTAAGAGTAGGGATAGGGGATAGTAAGCCTGTCTTCAGACAGGAAGCCTTAGCTCTGTAATGGGGTGGGCAGGAGAAAGGAAGATGCAGAGAACAGATTGCGGCAAATAGAGTTTTTTGGACATAAGAAAGCAAGAGAGGGAAAGTAAGCTGTGTATTTTCGGAATTTAATTACGAAATATGGAACTGCAGAAAAGTGGTTGCTGAGGTATTCGCAGTTATACTGGTACCCCGTGGATTATTTCCAGTTAGATGAAGATCAGAGGGTGATGGTGGGTGAGTTGAGTGAGTATGATAGATATGTGGACAAAGTAGTTAACTTTTTTAAGGTGTTGCCTAAAAAGACGCTGTATGTGAGGTTGTTAGCTCCGGAGGCGGATATGGAGCAGGATACTTTGGGGTGGTTGCTGACCTCACGATTCCAGATAGCTGTTGCTGATATTATTTTAAGAGAGGGGGGAGTAAGTCCAAGGGTAGGTGATGTTGTGGCTAGTGCGGGGGTGTTTGATAAGCTTGCTCAGTTAAAGAGTTTTGAACAGTTTACTGAGCCTGTGTTTGTGAGGTTTGTGCAGGGAATAAAGCCTTCAGTATTTGTGCTACAGCATAATAATGTTCTAGAATGGGTTATGGAAGTAGCAGAGGCGGATGTAGTTTTCCGTTTAGCCGTCTAATATGGAGGTGGACGAGGTAGTGAAGGCAGGGATTAGGCTGTTTGATTTAGTTTGTAAAAGTAATCCTGAGTCCCTAAGAGTAGGGATAGGGAATAGTATGCCTGTGATAACACAGGAAGCCTTAGCTCCGTGGAGGAGCGGGTCTTGAGGAAATGTCTGAAAATGAAAAATAACGATGAGACTGAAGTATTAGGTTAACTAAAAACAATAAGAAGGAGGTAAGATCATGGCTTGGAAAGTTGTTGACTGTGGATCAAGAAGTGTTCCTTGGAATGGTGAGACAGAGGGTGATGTTTATTGGGCTGTATTGATGGATCGTAAGACGGGTGAGGAGTTGGAGTTTGAGCTGTTTGATGGGGTATATTATGGAGCAGAGGACGAGGAAGATGAAGAAGGTTCTGTGGAGCCTATGGGCATTATTGAGGTGATGATAGGTGGTGCAGTTGACTTTAGTGAAATTTTCCCGCTGAAGGATAGGAAAAAGATTCTTAGGCAGTTAGTTAAAGATTACGGCGACATTATCGATGCGATAAGTAATAAGTGTGGCGAGATTGAGTTTATTTTCGATTAAATAAGCGTTTGCGGTGACTGTGTTAGGTGAGTGAGTTGGTTAATTTACAAAAGTAATCCCGAGTCCCCGCCATGTAGGGCGGGGATAGGGGATAGTAAGCCTGTCTCCAGACAGGAAGCCTGAGCTCCGTAAGGGAGTGGGTCCAGAAATTGACGATCCTGGAGCTTTTTGTGCTTCAGCGGCTGATGTGTTGTTTCCTGGATGGCGTGAGAAGGCTGCTAGGGAGGGAAGGAGAAGGAGGGGGTGAGTGATAAGATGAAAATGGTGTTGAATGAGAAGTTTGATATTCCTGACAATGAATTCAAGAAGTGGAGTAAATATGGTTTTTCTCGTGATGAAGCTAAGGATTGGTGGGAGGAAGGGTTTTCGGTGAAGGAGGCTATTGATTGGATAGAGTGGGGTTTTAGTTATGGGGAAGCTGCGAGATGGAAAAGGGCTGGGTTTAAGCCTGGGAAGGCCGCTGAATGGGATGATTGGGATTTTGAGCCGGAGGAAGCTAGGTTATGGGTAAAGGTGACGGTGAAGAATCCAGAAGAAGCATTTTTGTTAGCTGATTATGGTGTTACGCCTCAGGAATATGTGAAGTGGAGGAAGGCTGGGGTAAAGGATGTAGAGGATATTGTAAAATGGGTGATATTAGGTGTGACACCTCAGAAGGTAGTGAAGTATTTGAAGCGTGGTTATTCGCCTGATGATGTGGCTGAGATTGAATTTAGGAAGAGAGGGAAGGGTATTAAGAAGTCTGGTTATAGTTTCGGAGGAGACTGGTGGTAGAGTAATAAAGAGTGTGAGCGAGGTGTAATGTGTTAGATGCGTTAAATCGAACAGTTCTAGCTGAAATAAGGGATGCGTTAGGCCTTCAGGATTCGGATTTATATTTTGTTCAGCATGAGAGCGAGGAGTTTTTGAATATAGCGAAGAGGAAGGCACAGGTAGATTTTAGCAATCTTGAGGTAAAAGTTCCAGATAGGCCTTTGGTGTTTGTGAGATTGGATGATGTAGATTATGCGAGGGGGATGGCTGGGTATCATAGAGCATATTCAGCATTGGCATATGTAAAAGATGTAGGTGGTTTTCTAGGTTTTAAGTTGTTGACAGTAGAGGCGAAGTATAGGTTAGTGGTATATAGTGCATTTGGCAGGGTGGGGATGGATTTAGTAGGTGTGATGTTAGAGGAGTTACGCAGATCTTCAGTTATTAAAGCTGTGTCTTCGGACGGAGAGATTTCGGTAGATTTACCTGTAAGTTTATTACTTGAGAAAGTGAATCCACCTGTTGTGGAGATGGTGCTAAGGGAAAAAGGGATGAAGCTTTATAAGATTGAGGGTGATTTGCAGGCGTTAGGGTATATGTTACAAATGGGAGTGAAGAGGATGGGAACGGGTGATTATGGATTAGGAGCTACTGGAGTAGTAACGTATAAGCCGATCAAGGGTATAAAGTTGCGGTTTAAGTTGGGGTGGAGTTTGTGGGATGAGGATGGTAATATGATTGATGAGGTGTTGCCGTGTGTATTGAATGTGTAGAAATTTGGGAGTATTTTTGCGGTAAGTTTTATATTTTTATTTGGAAAGGTTTAGTGTAGAATTTGCAGAAGAAAAGAAGCCCTGGCAGGGGCGTGGATAGGAGGTAAAGTATATGGCAACGTTTAGGTCGCCGAATGTAGTAATAACTGAAGTAGATATGAGTCAGTATGTAACTAATGTGGCGACGAGTACTGGTGTTCAGGTTATCAGGGCGAAGAGGGGTCAGGTTGTTCCGAAGTTTATTTCTACGACTAGGCAGTTTAAAGAGATGTATACTTTAGCGCAGAAGGGGGTTGATGTAGATTATATTGAGCAGTATTCTGCGATAGCTTTTTTAGAGGTTGGTTATTCAGGGTTGTGGGTGGTAAGAGCTGTTGGAAGTGGAGCAAAGTATGCATATGTAGTTATAAACAAGAGTGATGCTTCTGATGCTGTGATGGTTCCTACATCTGGTTTGAGCGTAGCGTCTGATATGTCTGGTCCTGTGTTTCCTGAATGGTCGTCTTTTGGTGATGATGCGGCTGTATTAATTTATTGCAAGAGTCCTGGGGTTGTAGGGAATAATGTATCTGTAGCGATAAAGAGTGTTGATGCTACTAATAAAACATTCAATTTATCTGTGACTGAGAAGTTGCCCGATGGATCGGTTGCAGTGAGGTATGATGGGACAGTCAGTTTAGATGTTACTGCGAAGGATTGGTATGGGAATAGTATTTTCATATCAAATGTATTAGATAGGAATGAGTATATAGGGGCTGTAGTAAATCCTAGTATGTATGGTTTATTACCTCATGAAATTTCAACTCCGGTGAATCTTGCGGGTGGTGCAGATAGTGATCCGTCCAGTTCGGATATTAAGAATGCGTATAGTCAGTTTAGCAATAGGGAGGTATGGGATGTTGATTTATTTATTCAGGGTGGGCTTGGTGATTCATTAGTGCAGGCTGTGTTAATTGATATAGCTGAGACCAGGGGTGATTCAATGGCAATACTTGATGTTCCTGTTGATGTTTATAAGGTGGAGGATATAAGGGAGTGGAGGAATTTGAAGTTGAGTATAAGCAGTAGTTATGGGATGGCGGTAGCTCCGTGGTTAAAGACTTATGATTTTGACAACGATATTCAGATATATGTACCACCGAGCGGTGTTGTAGCAGGGATGATATCGAAGATAGACAGGGAGTATGATCCATGGTGGGTTCCTGCTGGATTGAATCGTGGTAAGGTGAATGTATTGGGGTTGAAGGCGTATTATAGTTTAGCTGATAGGGATGAGTTAGATTCTGTGCAGGTAAATTGTTTTATTCGAAAGCCTGGGGTTATAGCGTTGTGGAATAACAGGACGTTGCAGACGTTTGAAAGTTATTTTAGTTTTATTGAGGTAAGGCGGCTAACGAATTATATAAAGAAGAATGTATGCAAGTTTTTGGATGCTTTCCTGTTCGAACCTCTTACTGATTTTACTCGAGAAAGGTTGGTAGCTACGTTGAGGGAGTTTATGGATAATGTTCAGAGGAGGATGGGTGTAATAAAGTATAATGTTGTGAGTGATCCTCTTGGAACTGGCAACAATCCACCGGATATGGTTGACAATGGCATATTGACTGTAGAGTTGTATTATGTTCCTGTGAGAGCTATTAGAGGAATTTGGCTTAAGGCTACGGTGACAAGGTTTGGTTATCAGATTTCTGAGACATTAGGTCGTTAAGGAGGGTGTGAGATGGGTCTAACTGGTTATAGATTAGCTGTTGTGATGGATGAAGATGATTTTGTATTTTTGATTGAAAGGTCGGTTAAGGTAGCTAAGAGGGAGATGGGTATAGATAGTGTTGATAATTCTAACATAGATGAGTTTACTAATTCAGTAGCTGAGGTTGTATTTGAGGAAATACAGAAGGATCGTGCTAGTGCGATAGTGATAAAGGGTCGTGCGAAAGGTGAGTGTTATTTTATTAGTAATAGAGAGCAGTTAGTTGATTTTATCAAGGAGTTGAGGGTGTTTGAAGAGATTGGTTTAAGTGAAGGAGGGGAGTGATGGGGAAGATTGATGTAGTTGATTATTATATGCATATAGATCCTATGAATGAGTTACATCGTCCGATTTTGAATCATTTTGATCATGGTGTGGTGTTTAGTTTAGAAGATCAAGAGGAGTTTATGGATGAAGCGTGGGATGAGTTTTTGAAGGAGCATTCTGATATGAGTGCTGAAGAGATTATAAAGGGTGATGATATAGTTTATGATTGGATGGAGAAATATTTTGATAAGGAGTTAGATAAGACTGGGGTTGACTGGGTAGTGTTAGAGTTGGAAGGTGGAGGTGGCTGGGAGATTTTATGGAGGGGTGGTGAAGTGATGGATAAGTTGGATCCGTTTAAGTGGTTGTAAAGAACATAAGGGAGGGATAAGATATGGCAATATCAATAAGTCAGGTAGCAGGAGTAGCTGAACCTCTCAGAAGGTATTTATGGGAGGTATATTTTGTGCGCACTCCTGCGGGGGTATTTGTTCCTCAGAATTTTAATTTAAAAGCTATGTCGACGAGGATACCTGGCAGGTCGTTTGAGCGTATTGAGATGAATTATTTGTGGATGACTTGGGCGGTGCATGGTAGAGAGACTGCGGATAAAGAGATTGAGTTAGAGTTTTGGGAGACTACGGATGTAGAAGCTAGGAATGTGTTTATGTCGTGGTTAGATTTAGTTGGCAAGTGGCAGAATGGTGAGCAGAGGGACAGGCGGGAAATAACTGGTGATATTGCGTTAAAGTTGTTAGATGGAACTGGAAATCCGGTTAGGGAGATAACTTTATATAATGCTTTTATTTTATCGGTTGAGGCTAGTGATATTCGGTATGATGCGAATGAGGTGGTGACGTTTACTGCTAGATTTTGGTATGATTATTTTGATGAAGTATAAAAGTTTGTAAGGTAATCATGAGTCCCTGCTCATAGGAGCATGGATAGGGGGTAGGTTATGTTATGGGGCTTAAAGCCCCTTTTTGTTTTTATAGGGATAGGGTAGTTGAAAATGAGTTATTTTTGGTTTTATATTTATAGTGAGGAGGGATGGCGTTATGTTGTTTGGTAAGGTTGGATTACCAGATGTTGTTGGAATGGTAGATGATCCGATAAGGGCGTATTCATTTCGTGTGAAGTTGCCTATTATTTTCGGCAATGCAGATGTAGTAGCGTTACAGGTGAAGTCGGTGCAGTTTCCGTTTTGGTTAAGTATAGATACTGAGAGTTTAAGGTGGAAGGGTCAGGGGTATTATGTATTACCAAGTGAGATAGAGTCGCATGGGGAGTTACAGATAGAATTTTGGGAGAGTAAAGGTTCTGTAGTGCAGTTGTATTTTAATACGTGGAGGAGTATGATAGTGAAGGATCCGTTTGAAGCGGAGCCTTTTAGGGAGTTGACAGCTGTTCCGTCCAAGTGGATGAAGGATGTGTATATAGATGTGATAGGGTCTGGTGGGGTTCCTGTTGGTATTTATAAATTTAGTTTATGTTATCCGACAAAGGTTGATGTATTGAGGTTTGGGTATGATAATAATGAAGTGTTAACTGTGTCTGTGACGTTAGTTTTTCATAGTGTATTATTAGGGTAAAAACAAGGAGGCAGGATTATGGCAAGGATGGTTACGGTAGAGGAAGCTAAGAAGATTAAGCAGAGGCCTGATGAGTTAAAAAGTGTAGATGAACAGGTAATTTCAGTAACATTATCGTCGAAAGGGAAACATGGTTATCCGGAGGTAGTGCGTTTGAGGCCGCTAAAGGTGAAGGATGTAAAAGCGTTAGTTGAGGATCCTATAAGTGAGGAAATACCTTATGTGCGAAGGCTTGTTGAAGTAGTTCAAGGGACGGTGTTAGATACAGGTGTTGAGATTAGGGAGATGTCGATGCCTGATTTCAGGAAGATATTATTAGCGCATAGGGTAAATAGTATTGGGAAGGTGATAGAGTTAAGTTTCAGGTGTTCTTGCAAGAATGATTTACAGGTAGTTCCGTTTGATTTAATGAATTTGGATGAAAGGATGATAGATGATAATTATGTGGAGCCTGTGGAGGTAGGTGGTATTCAAGTAAGGTTTCCCCGTGTTTGGGGTTATTTACCTGAAGGGAAGAAGAGTTTTGATGAAGTGAGTGATTATGATGTTTTAGCGAGTGTTGTGGTAGGGAAGGATGTGGATGATTTATTATTGAGTGAGGCGAAGGGTGCGTTGGAATTTGTGAGGAAGTGGGAGATGAGTTATGGGGTGCAGACTGATGTAGAGATTCCGTGCAAGCATTGTGGAAAGAAGGTTAAAGTAGGGATACCGTTTTTTCTTTTTCTTAGCGTCTGGTAGTTTGTGGGAAGCGCTGATTAGCATAAAGTTTACTATGATGTATGTCTGTCATGTAGTATTATCTGAAGATGAATATGTATATTTGTGGTTTAGATATATGAGGGAGTTAGAGAATGTAAAGCGAATGGAAGAGGAGATGATGAAGAAGTATTACAAAAGCAAGCGGTGGAAGGTGTAGGAAGGAATAGACTTGTAGGGAGGGGTGTTACAGGGAGATGGCTGATGATATAGATAAACCTCAGCAACCTGAGTTTGAAGATATTTATGAAGAGAGTGGCGTTGAAGAGGGGGGCGGTGTTGAGGAGGGTAGTGCTGGAGAGGGGGTATTTTTAACTCCTGGCGCTCCAGGTGTGAGATCTTCGAGGCGGGCGAGGAAGGTTGAGGAGAAGATAGAGGAGCAGGGCAAGCTTCTGAAGGAGTTGAAAGATGAGATACGTGGGCTTCATGAAGTAGTGCAGGGTTTAAAGAATAATATTGCTGAGGGGTCTGAAGCTTTTTCAGCGTTTAATAAAGATTTTAAGCGTGTAAGTGATGAATTATCGATTGAATTTAGGAAGCTTTCTTTAGGGCTGAGGAAAGGTTTTGGTAGGTTAGTGTCTGATATTGATGACTTAGGGAGTGAATCAGAAGATGTAGTAAGCAGTATAAGAGATGTTGCGGGGAATCTTGCGTTAAATGTCAGGAGTGTAACGAGGGGTTTAAGTGATGAGGTCAAGCGTGTTCAGGGTGAGTTGCATAGGAGGTTGAGGCAGTATGATGTAGAGAGCAGGCGTATTAGGGGGAAGATTTCTTTTGTAGGGAAGGAGAGAGATCTTTTTAGCACGTATGGTAGTGCGTGGTTTAGGAGGAAGGAGAAGGGAGAGAAGTGGTGGAAAGGTAGCGGTCGCTGGGGTAGGTATGCTGGATGGCATTTGTCGGAAGTTAAAGGGAATATAAAGGATATTGCGTTAGCGAGTATCTTTGGACCTTTATCGCCTTTTGTAGCAGATGCAATGAGGCACATTTTGGAGTCGGAGAGGGTAAAGAAGCTAAGGGAGAAGCTAGGTGTTAAATTTCAGAGGACGAAGAGAAGGGTTATATATGGGTTAAAGCATGGTTTAGGGATAGGTGCATATCGTGGAGAAGAGATTGGTGAGGGAGAGTTTGGTGGTTATTTTGGTAGAGATGTAAAAGTTGGAAGAGTGGTACTGCGGCAGAGAAGGAGAGAGGATGTTGAGAGCGAAAGGAGTGTTGGCGGTAAAGTAATACAATTTCCTGTGCGTCCTCGAGGAGGTGAGTTTGAAAAGCAGGTAGTGTCTTTTCCTACTACTGAGTTATTAAGAAAGTCGAAGGTAATAGAGTTAAAAGATGCGGAGTTAGTGCAGGAGAGAAATGCTAAGATTCATGCTGATAAAGTGTATATTCAGGCTAAGAGTGTGTCTGGAGGGGAAGGTGGTGGAGGGTTAGCGGAGACTGCGCTTGAGGTAATGGTAGGTGGTAAGTTATTAGGGAAGCTTGGTGGGGGTATTAGAAAGTTAGGTGGGAAGATAGGTGCATTTGGAAAGCTTGGAGTAGGTGCGCTTGGCAGGTTAGGTGGAAGGCTTGGGGTGGTTGGGCAGTTAGGTGCGGTTGCGCCTCGTCTTTTGGGTAGGATAGGTCCTATTGCTGGCGCAGTGATGTCGTTATTTAGTGGAATTCAGGAAGGTGACCCACTAAAAGGGTTATTCAAAGCTGGTGGTACTTTTGGCGGTATGCTGGCTGGTGGAAAGATAGGCGCAGCGATCGGGACGGCGATTGCTCCTGGGGTAGGAACTGCTATAGGTGGTTTGCTGGGTTCGATAGTTGGTGGTATTGGTGGTGAAGATTTGATGGATGCAGTCTATAATGGAATGAAGAAGTTAGTAAAGGATAAAGAGTGGGTAAATAGTTTAAAGACTGGATTTTCTGATGCTATATCGAAGCTTGGGTCTTTTTTGAGTGGGTTATGGGATAAGATGAAGGAAGGTCTTGGGTGGGTAAAAGAGAAAGGTGAGAAAGCTGTCGAGTGGGGTAAGGAAAAGGGAAAGAAGGCTGCTGAATGGGCTGGTGAGAAGCTGGAGGCAGGGAAGAAGTGGGTAAAGGAAAAGGGTAGTGGTTTAGTAGAATGGGCGAAGAAAGCTATAGAAGGTGATGTTGGTGCGATAGCAAGGAAGGCTGAGACTGGGACGTCTGACTTAACAAAGTCAGCGGGGGTAGTAGGACTGACGAAAGGCGATCCTGGCGGTATGTCACTGGGGATGTATCAGTTTACGAAACAGTCTGCGCAGGAGCTTATAAAAAAGTTTGGTTACGAGAAAGAATTTGAGGGGGTAGGGTTCGGAACAAAAGAGTTTGCTCAGAAGTGGAAGGAGCTAGCTCAGAGAGATGAAGGGTTTGCGAAAGCTCAGCAGGAGTTTGCAGTAGAGAAGTATTTACAGCCTGGTGCTGAGGTAGCGGGGCGGTATGGTTTGGATGTTACGAGGTCTAGAGCATTGCAGGAAATGGTGTTTGCTCGATCTGTTCAGCATGGTGTAGGTGGGTTTAAGCGGGTACTGGAGAATGCATTTGCGGGGATGAGTCCTGAGCAGGTTAAGGCGATGAGTGAGGAGGAGGTTATTGATAGAGTATATGATCATATTGCTGAGAATGTTGATAAATATTTTAAGAGTAGTTCTCCTGCTGTAAGAGAGAGTGTGCGGAAGCGGATGTTGAGGGAAAAAGAAGAGTTGAAAGCAATGGCGGCGGCTGAGAAGGAGAGGAGTGGTGTGGTTGATCAACAGATTGATGCGCAGAAGAAAGTTACAGCAGAGGCGGAAAATTTAGCTATGTCTATGAAAGAGCATGGAGAGGTTCAACAGCAGGTATCGCAGGAGGTGCAGAAGCTTGGGGCGGATACTGGTGGTGATGATTATGTAAGACAGGTTGCTTTATCTAAGTTAACAGCAGGTAAGTGGACAGAAGTAAGTCCTGAGGAGGCTGGTGTGGTGCCTTCGGATGGTGATGATTATGTAAGGCAGGTTGCTTTATCTAAGTTAACACCTGGTAGGTGGAGAGAGGTAAGTCCTGAGGAGGCTGGCGTGGTGCCTTCGGATGGTGATGATTATGTAAGGCAGGTTGCTTTATCTAAGTTAACACCTGGTAGGTGGAGAGAGGTAAGTCCTAGTGAATTAGCTGGCGATTGGGTTGAGGTTCCAAGAGCGCCATATGGTGGTTTTCAGGGAAATATGTTTGGAAATGTAGTAGGAAGTGTGCGGGGAATGGTGAGTGGTGCGACTATGCCGATGAGGAATGTAACTAATGATATAAGTCGAGTGTTGGGTGGTGTTGACCAGGTAGTAAGTAGTGCAACCGGAGGCACGGCTCGGTTGGGGCTGACGAGCAGATTTCAGAGGTTGATGGGTGGTGGTACTGGCGGGATTGATAGAATGCTTGGAGGTGTGTTGGCTCCGGTAAATCAGATTAGTAGTGCAGTGAGTGGTATGACAAGAGGTATGTCGAATATAACAGCTGGAATGTCTAATCTGACAGGTGGTATGTTTGGTGGTCAGAGGGCTGGTATTATGGACATGGGGTTAGTGAGTATGCAGGCAGGGGTTCAGCAGCGTGTAATAGATACAGATATTCGTAGGGGTGCAGTAGGTGTTGAAGCTATGGGTGAAGCGATTGCGGGAGGCATTGGTTCAGCGAAGATGCGAGGTCCTGGTGGTAGTGAGAGGGTGACGATGAGCGGCGGTGATGCATTTAAGAATGTTCCGTTGTATGTAGATGATTTAGGCATTCTTCTGATGCAGTTAGGGTTGGTGTAGGAAGGGGGAGTGTAATGAGGCAGTTAGACCCTGCGTATAATCTTTTAACTATAAAGCCGACTGGGAATAATCCTGGTATGGGGAAAGTTTTTCAGGCGTATATACAGAATGAAGTAAAAATCAGGATGGGGGTTCAGTATCAAACGATTTTTGATGAAGTGATAAATATTAGGAATAAATTGAATCAATTACTAGCGAGTGTTTCTTTAATATCAGATAAATTTCTTAATAGTATTCATGAAAATCTCAGCCAGCAGATTTCAGCTCCTTTTGCACAAGGTGTTGCTTGGACTAGGAAGTTTGGTGGTGTTCCTGAGTATATTGATTTTAATTTGGATTGTGTGCTAATAAATTTTGATAATGAAGATGAGATATTTATGGCGTTAAGTGATTTGTATGATATAACAATTCCTCCAATTGATACTTATGTTGGACAAGTGCCGCAAATGGATGTGATGATAGATATTGGAGGCTGGTTAATTTTTAAAGATGCTTTTGTTACTGATATAGATCATAGATTTTCAAAGATGAGTGTAAATCAGGTGCCGCTGTATGTTGAGCTATCGATTAGTTTTACTACGAAATATGTTGTTGATAGGAAGATGATTTCTGTTCCTGGTAGACAGATTATTATAGCTGAGGAGAATAGAAATAAACCGCAGTCTGTTTTTTATGAGTGAAATGTTGGAGGGGTAGCACATGGATTTATCTACATATACGTTTTCGACTGTTGATGTGTGGTTATTGAATGTGATCGAGGAAGGGTATCAGTTAGATGATGACAGGAAGGTTCCTGATGAGTGGGTGGAGGAGATAATGGTGTGGGAAGGGATGTGGTATTTAGTTCCTGCGTGCAAGGTGAGGGTGACTGACTTTGGGATGAATTATTTGTCATATAGACATCTGGGAAATGTAGTGATTAGGATGGGGTTGAAAGAGGGTAGTGAAGTGATGATGTTTGATATGGCGATAGCGATGAATAGTGATTCTTCGCTTGAGCATACGACACGTCCGACTTCGGTTAGTATGAATATCTTAGGATATGCTACTCCTGGGTTATGGTTACTTCAGAAGGGGTTTAAGGGGTATGGGTATAAGAGCGCTACGGAGGTTGTGGATAAGTTTATTGAGGATGTGGTTTTGAAGAACTATGGAAGGTATTGTGATGATAATCTGTGGACGTGGGAATACATATATGATGAGAGTTTTGACAAGAAATATTACTTACAGAGTGGTAGGAGCGGGTTTAGTTTTTTAGGGTATTTAAGGGATTGTGCGAAGAGTAAGAGCGGAAATCAGGATTATTTTTTATGGCTTTCGATGGTAAAGGATAAAGAGGATGAGTATATACAGTGGAAGTTACATTTTAGAAGTTTTGAAGAGATGAAGAAGCAGGATTTTCAGTATTATTTTGAGTATGTAACGGATCCAGCGAAGTGGGAAAAGATTTGGGATGATTATGGGTATATGACGTATCAGGAGGAGGGGGAAGAGGAGAAGAAGGTGATTCCGTTTTTGTGGTATGGGTTGATAAATAAAAATCAGACTAGGGATACAACGAAGGCTAGGTTTGCAAGGTATGATTATGATTTAAATGATTTAAAAGTGAAGAAAACTGTAGTAGATATTGCTCCTGAGCTGGTTGGTGGGGAGAAGAGGGTGAGGAGTAATATTTTAGCTTCTGCTTTAGTAAAAGATAAAGACATGCTGACTGAGGTTGTGACAGTAGGTAGTATTGATGCGCCGACGAGGACGGTGCCTGATGTTGGGTTGATGCAGAAGTGCAGAATGCTGAGAAAGTGGGCGGTAGCGATACCGGGTGTGGAAGAGGTGGAAGTTGGGGATAAAGTGAGAGTAATATTTCCTTCAGGTTTCAATGAGATGACTGAATCGCTGTCAGGTGACTGGATTGTTGGGGAGATAGTGCATTTATATTCTTTTCCTGGTCAGAATTATATGAAGAAGGTAGTGTTGGTTTCAGACAGATGGAAAAGTGAGAGTAAAGATGCGTAGTAGATAGGTGGGGAGAAGTGGTACTATGGATTTTGTAAAGAAGGGGTATTCATTAGATGGGTTTCACAGGGGTAAGGTTGTAGATAATAATGATCCTCTGAAGCTTGGCAGGATAAGGGTAAAGGTATCGCCGTGGTTTGATGAGGTGAAGGATAAAGATTGTCCGTGGGCGGAGCCAGCTTGGAACTCGGGGATTTTGTATATTCCGCCGGTGAATGCATGGGTATGGGTGTTTTTTGAAAAAGGAGATCCTGAGAAGCCGGTGTGGTTTGCATGGAGTTTACCGTTTAATGGTGTGAGGTATCAAGGTGGTGAGTGGGAAGATTTTGGAAAAGGTGCGATGGATGCTGGTAATATGTTTGCTGAGTATGGGGCTGATTATCCAGGGTCTGTGGTGTGGAGGTTACCGATGGGGAGTGCGTTAATATTTTATTCGAATGGCACTATTAAGTTAATAAATAAGAGTGGTAGTTGTATTGTTATTTATTTTGATGGAAGGATTTTAATAGATGCAAAAGGTAGAAGGATTGATATAAAGTAGAAGAAGAGCATGTTATATTTTATGAAAAAGGAGGGAGTGTAATATGCCTAAAGCTGTGAGGTTAGGGGATGAGAGTTGTGGTTTAGATTGCAAACCTACTCCAGCTATTGAGTGTTCACCTAATGTATTTGTGAATGATAAGGGGGTAGTGCGAGTAGGTGATGCGTTTGAGGCGCATTGTGGGCATTCGAGGAAAGTTGCGGTTGGTAGTCCGAATGTATATGTGAATGAGAAGCCTGTTTGTCGTGTAGGTGATAGTTTGACGTGTGGAGATAAAGCATGCGAAGGTTCACCTAATGTATTTATAAATGAATAGAGGTGAAGTATGGGAAGGGTGTATCAAGAAATATGGAGTGATGTTAATAATAAGTTAATGTTAAATGATGTTGGAGATATAAGGAAAGATGTAAATTTAGAAGTATTGGAAGATGCGATAGAGAATATTCTTTTGACGAGGAAAGGTGAAAGAGTGATGAGGCCAGGTTTTGGTTCGATGCTGGAGCATTTTCTGATGGAACCTATTAGCATGTCGACTGCGCATAAAATTGGTTTAGAGATATTAGATGTATTGTCTAAGCAGGAGCCGAGGATAAAGGTGGATAGGGTTGAGGTTATAGCTGATCACGAGCTTGGTGGGTATCATGTGAAGATTAATGCGGTGGTAAAGGAGTTGAATATGCCGTATATAGTTGAGAGGGTGATACTGGTGTGAAGGAGGGGTAGGTATGCAGGAGATTTGGAGTGTATTTCCTGTTGATAAAGATAAGGGTGAAGTGAATATATGGTCTAAGAATTTAGTGAGTTTTAAAAAGGCTCTGAAGAGACAACAGGGGCTGTGGGTAATGACTGATGCATTTATTGGTAGGTGGGATTTAGTTGCGAATAATATTTATGGGGATGTGTATTTGTGGTGGGTATTACCGCTGGCAAATGATATAATGGATTTATTTGATCCTGAGCTGACCGGAGTATTTTTTAAGGTTCCTGCGTTTGAGGATGTATGGGAGTGGCTTGCGTTTAGGGGGCAGTAGAATTATGCATAAGGTGAAGAGGGGGATGGTAAGGAATGTTTGATTTAACGAAGATAAGTTTTGAAGATTTAGTAAGTCAGTTGATATATATACTCACGACGAAGGATGCTTGGAAGGATGCGAATCTTCAGTCGACTGGCAGGATGCTGATAGAGCTTTATGCTTATGTAGCTCAGCTTCTTTTGTATTATTTGAAGCGCAGTTATGAGGAAATGTTTGTAGATAGTGCACAGTATTGGGAGAGTTTATGTCGACTTGCTAATATGTTTGAAGCACACGTGAAGAGACCTACTGGGGCGAGTGGTCAAGTGAAGTTGGTATTGAAAGAGGCGAGTAATCAGCCTATTATAGTTTCAGCTAAGACGCCGGTTTTATGCGATGATGTTTTGTTTTATATTGTAGGTGATGTTATATTTAATCCAGGTGAGACTGAGAAGGTGGTAGATGTAAGTCAAGGTGCGTGGTTAGAGAAGGTTTTTACGTCGAATGGTAATCAGATGCGGCAGGATTATAGGATAGTGGATGATGATGCGAGTGATATAGGAGTAGAGGTGTATGTAGATAATGTTATATATGTGCCAGTAGAATACTTTGGGCAGACTTTAGATAATTTACAAGCGAAGGTATGGACTAGTCCTGATAAAGCGTTGAATGTAACGTTTTTGAGGGGGTTTGGGGTGCCGAGTCTAGGTAGTGTAGTGACTATAAGGTATTGTGAGGTGCGACCTGATTATTATCCTCCGGTTAATAGTATTTGGAGTATGCCGAGGGATGATAGGTTTGATGTAATACCTATTTTGAGTTCTTTTAGTAGTGGTAGTGATTGGGAAGATGTAGAGAGTTTCAGGCAGAGGTTGCAGGGGTGGTTTGGTGTTGGGCATAGAGCGGTGACGAAGGAGGATTTTTGGTATATAGTGAGGAGTGTGGATGGCGTTGGCAAGGTTCAAGTAGTAGATGTGAAGGATAATTTTAATGCTCCGTTTAGAGAGGTAGAGGTGTATATAACTGATTCAGCTGGAGGAATGCCTTCTCAGGATGTTTTGGACAGAGTGAAAGGGCTCTTGGATAGTATAGGGAGTGTAGGGGTTTTGTATACGGTGAAACCTGTTCAATTAGTTAATGTTGGAGTATATGTAAAAGTTTACATAAGCAAGATTTATTTGTCTACAGCTGTGCAGGGGCGAGTGATAGATGTAGTAAAGAATTTATATAGTAATCTTGAGATACAGGAGTGGGTAAGCATAGATAGGTTAAAGAGGGAGGTGTTGCAGATAGAGGGGGTTAGGAGCTGTGAGGTAATATTACCTAGCACAGATATAGTTTTGAATAAGGGGCAGAAGGTGGTTTTAGATCAAGTGAGGGTTGATGTATTTGTAGGAGGTTAGTATACGTATGCAGATTGATCTAACGCTTCTTGTTCCTGACTGGGTTTTGCAGTATGAGTCGTGGCGTGAGTTTTTAGACGTGATTGAACAATCTTTGAATGAAGTAGCTTCGAATGTAGATGATTTAAGGGATCTTTATGATATAGAGAAGGCGAAGGATTTTATTATTCATTTGGCGAGGAATTTTGGGTTTGATGAGCTGGTATATCAGGATATAGAGAACAATGTGCAGTTGCTTGATAATCAAGTAGGTTTTATTCAGTGGAAGGGGTCGGAGGAGTTTTTCAATTGGTTACTGCAGTTGTTTAATATGACTGCAATGTTTAGGGATTTATCAAAGGAAGTACTCATGTGGAGTGGGGGTAGGGGTTGGGATAGGAGTTCATGGGAGGATGCGAAGTATTATAGAGATGGCAGTGTTGAAGCAACGGTTTCTGTATCTCAGTTTTATCAGATGAGGGAGTTAGAGAGGTTTGTTAGTGCTGGTGTTTATATATGGTATATGGTGCTTGTTGGTTTACGGATGCTTGAGATGGAGTGTGAAGTAGATGCGGCTGTTGCAAATGCTGGAATGGCGTTAGTAGAAGGTGTAGATAGTAGTATTGGATATGTATATACGGTTGGCATGAGCAGTGGAGAAAGTATTAAGTCGTATATGGATGCTACAACGATTGGGTATTACATGGTAGCGAATCCTTATGCAATTGTAGAACCTGGTAAGTATGTAGTATTGAATTCATATGTAGTTACTATTGGTAAGTATGTAGTATTGAATTCATATGTAGTTACTATAAGTTGAAGCAAGTAAAGAGGGGGTATAAGGTATGCCGGCTACGGTTAAGGTAGGTATGATTAGGGCTTTATTAACGTTTAAGAATAATGAAGTGTTTTGGTTTGCAGTTGCGAGGACGCATACGCCTTGGGGTAATGAGAATAGTCCACCTGCTGAATCTGTTGATACTTCGTCGTTGACGGAGATTGCGGGGCTTCAAAAGGCGCAGACGGTATCGTTATGTTATCAAGATGCTAATGGGGCGATTGAATTTAGGGGGCGAAAGTATAGTTTAGTTCCTGATAGTAATGCGTATAATTATGATAGTAGATATTTGTATTGTTCTACGATACTGAGGTTTGATACATTTCCTGTTGTAACGTTTAGGCAGTTTGGCATATTAGTAGGTGTTGCTCCGAAGGTGGGCAGTGAGTATAAAGATATTCTGTTACCTAGTGATATTGCGGACTATGGTAAGCTGATAGGGTATGTTAATCATCCGCCGATAATTCGAACTGCTGGAAGTAAGAATTTATTAGAGATTGTAATTGAATTAGTACCTATGGTTACTTCTTAGGAAGGAGGGCTAGTGTATGGATAAAAATTTGTTGAAGCAGGTATATGATAGGTTTGGTCCTCCTCTGATTAATCCAGAAGTTAGTTATAATGTTTCTGCATCTGGTAATTTAACTTACAAGTATGTGGTTACTGCATTTAACGAGACTGGTGAGACAGATGGCACTTTGGTAATCATACCGAATGCTCCTGAAAATTTGAGTGATGTTCAGTATATAAAATTGTCGTGGAATGTAGTGGATAGAGCGAAGGGTTATAAGGTTTACGGTAGGTCAGATGGTTATTTTGGGTTGATTACGGAGTTTGATTCTGACGTAACAGAGTTTATTGACTATGGTGTATTGGTTCCTGATATATCTAAAGTTCCGCCGAGTAAGAACACCACGGGCAGGTTGAATTGGGACAAAGTAGTATTTTTGCCTGGCAGGTTTGCGCAGAGTGCGGAGATGAATGAGTTGCAATCTATATTGAATGCGAAGTTGAAGAGTATTGGTGATTCAGTATTTGATAATGGTGATGTGATAAAGGGGTGTTCTTTGACAATAGATAGTAATACTGGAGAGACAAAGATAACAGATGGATTAGTGTATATTGATGGTGCTGTAAGGTATGTTAAGGAAGGTAAGCTGGAGTTACCGATGGGGACAGTGTATGTAGGTATAAATGTTGTCAGAAGTTATATAGATGAAACTGATGATCCTGTTTTACGGGATCCAGCTCAGGCGTATCCAGGGTATGCGACAGCTGGTGCGGCGAGGGAGGTAATTGATTTTGAATGGGTGTATTCAGATAGTAAAGATAGTATTGATATTGTGATGTGGAAGGTGGTAGATAGAGTTCCGCAGTTGATAAAGCAGGTTTCTCAGGCTTCTGGTGTTGAGCGGATAGTAGGTAGGAAGTTGTATGATTTGCATGGAAATGTATTGGTGCGTGGGTATACAGCAAAGATTTTTAAGCATGATACGAGAAGGGACAAGGTTGTTTTTGAAGTTGAATCTGGCAAGGCATATGTCAATGGATATGAGATAGAAAAGCCTTTGATGCGGTTTGGAGTTAGCATAGCACAGGACAAGTCTAATTCGATTTTAGAAGAGGTTCCAGTTTGGCAAGGTTCTTTATATCTTCCGGATGTAGTTCCTATTGCAGATGTATCGCAGGTAGTGATGAGAGTAAAGGTTGCGGAGACGAGGTATGTGCCGAATGTGAAAGATGCGTGCAACTGGTATTATGATGATACAGGAGGGAGTATAGATAGCATTTTAGGGGTGTGGTCGAATAGTAGCAAAACTACTAGTTATACTTTCAGCAATAGTGATCCTGGGTGTTCTGGAAGGTCTACGAATGTAGTGTTAAGTGGTTCTGGGTTTGCGTTGAATCCCAGCAAGTTTGGTCCTGGGCAGTCGTATTATATTGAGTATTTGAAATTTGTGACAGCGACGAAGGGTGTAAGGCATAGAGCATATCGAGAAGATACGTTTACTTTTCAGAGTGGGGTAAGTTCGTATCAGTTGACGAAGAGTGATGTTATTAAGAGTAGCAGGAGTCCGATTGTAGTGGTAGATTCTGGGACTGGGTATCAGTATGTAGAGGGAACGGATTATACTATTGATTTAGGCAGAAGTCCTACTACGGTAGGACCTGCGAAGGTGAATTGGATTAAGAGTTTACCGAATGGAGCGAAATTTACAGTTAAGTATTATTATTGGGATCATGTAGTTGAAGGTGATTATGTAACGGTGGATAGTTATGTATCAGATTTAAGTAGTTATGATTATGATGAGATAGAGTATCCGAATGTAGTAGATTTCAGACCGAATGGGACAAATCCTGCAAGTGAGAAGCCTCAGATTTTAGTGCAGTATAATGCATATTTAAGCAAGTGGGGATGGTTGATATTGAAGGAGGATGGTGATTTTGATTTTGTGTTTGGTGCGAGTGCTGTAATTCCTGCTAAGCCGCAGAGGCCTGATCGAGGGTTGCCTTTGTACTTGGTATATTTTCCTGCCGCAAGTCAGGATTTAGTATTGTCAGCTGAAGTGAGATATAGAGTGAAGAGAGATTATGATGTTAATGTGATGGAGGATCGTCTAAGTCGGATTGAGCATGACATAGGTTTAACTATGGCTGAGCTTCAGCTTTTGACTAAAGATACGCTAGCGCCGAAGAAGGCTTTGCTTGTTGATAGTTTTATTGATGCTGAGGTGATGGATGTAAATCGGAGTACAGTAAATATTGATGCGACGAATGGTGAGTGTTTTTTGAGGAAAACGAGACAGATTGGTGGTGTTTCAGTTAGTTCTTTAAGTAATATATTCTCAGGGAAGAGTATTTTTACGTTACCTTTTACTGAGGAAGTATTTGATCAGCAACTTGTATGGACGGATGATTATGCAGTAGAAATAAATCCTTATGCAGTGTTTAAACCATACGTAGAGGTTAGTTTACATCCTGCGAATGATTTCTGGATTGAGACAGTGGAAGATAGTAATGTAACAGTTGAAACTGTGCGAGTTGGGAGTGGAGGAAGAGTAGTTGATGATATAAATGGTGCAGTGAGTAGAATATTTAGTATGGATACAAGTTGGCAGGCAGGAAATAATCCATTTCAGAATATAATGGGTAGAATAGGTGGAGATAATGTAGTAGTTGGTGGAGTGGAAGTAGTACCTTTTTTGAGGCAGAGGTTGGTATTAATATGGGTAAAGAACTGTTTGCCGTATCAGGATAATATTAAAGCAAAGTTTGATGGTAAGAATGTGGAGCTCTCGGTGGCTACTCAAGATGATATTAATTTAGTTGATTTGACAGGGGTAACACCAAGGGGAAGTGCAGGTAGCCAGCTTGGTACGGTGAAAGCAGATGTTAATGGCGAGGTAATAGCAAAGTTTATAATACCTGCTAATGTTCCTGCTGGTGAAAGGTTGGTGGAGGTATATACAGATGACGGACTGGTGTATGGGAGCGCAAGGTATTTTGGGGAAGGAATGGTGCAGAGATTGGAGCATGTAGTACAGCAGATTATTAATAATACGTTTGTTAACCAAACGATTGTCAATGAGACGAATGTCTATGAAACGAATTACTATACCTATATTGAAAACTTTAACTATATTGAGAACACTTACATTTATGAACATCCTAATATTGACCCGCTTGCGCAGAGTTTTTATGTAGAAAAGCCTATAGTATTAACGTCAGCGTGGGTTTGGGTGTATAAGGTACCGCCGGCTGGTGATGATTATGGGGTAGAGGTTGGTATACGGAATATGACGGAGGCTGGCTTTCCTGGGCAGGTGGTGTATGGAAGGGGAAGTGTGACAAAGGCGCAGATTATGCAAATGATGGGTATAAGTGATCCAAGCAAGACGTTGCCGGTGCCTACTTTAGGGAATGCTGTAAAGGTGCAGTTTGAGAATCCTGTTTATTTACCGCCGGGTAATTATTGTTTGTATGTAGGGAGCCGGAGCAGTGGTTATTATTTGTTTACTGCGAAAGGTGGAGCGAATGTATTAGGTAATCTTGCAAATCCGAGCTGGAGCAAGATAGGGCAGGTGTTAGATAGGCAAGTGCATGACGGGATGTTGTTTAAGAGTTATAACTTTTTGAGCTGGGAAATTGATATGGAGAGAGATTTAATGTTTCGGTTGAATAAGGCGGTGTTTAATGTAGGACAGACAGGGATAGTTGAACTTGCGGTAGGTGGAATAAATTATCCGATTCATGAGTTCCAGTATGGAACGGCAGTAGTTGCACCGTCAGGGTCGTCTGTAACATCTCAGTATGATGTAGGTGGTGGGTGGACTAATTTCAGGATGGTAGATTTTGATAAAGAGAGGAGCAATACTGGATGGGATATTGTGAATGTGGGGGTTGAAGCGAATAATTTAAAGTTTAGGTTGAGTTTAGTAACACAGAATAGTGATGTAGCGCCGATTGTGTTTAGGGATTTTAGATTTGTTCAAGTATGGAAGTATAGTAGTTATAGTGAATATTATACGAAGGAGGTAGAAGTAGGGCAGGCATTTAGTTATATAAAAGTTTGGGTGAACGAGTTAACTAACAGTGGAAGTGTTAATTATAAAGTAAGTTTTGACAGTGGGGTGACTTGGTATAGTTTGCCGCTTGTCAATACGGTGCAGTTGAGGGATAATTGGGTAGAAAAGGAGCTTGGTGGTGGTTTGAGTAGTGTAAGTAATAATTCAGTGACTACTGCGTATAAGTTTATAGTAAAGGCTGAGATTGCTAGTGGATCAGCGACTAGGTGGTTGACGCCTAAAATAGGTGCTTTAAGGGTGTTGGTATACTAAGTAAGGGGTTGATATGATATTAGTGGATAGAGTTCAAGTTATTGATAAAAGTTTAAGAGTTGTAGTAGAAAAGGAGCTACCAGAGGCAGTGTATTGGGTAAGTGGAAGGAGTGGGATTGGGAAAAGTGGGCTATGGTATAAAGGAGTGGGGACGTTGTATCAATATCATTTTGCTCGAGTAGCTGATGGTTATAAGGTGTTAGGTGAAGCGACTTATGGGGGATATCAGGTGCAGTATGCGCCGTGGGTGAATAGGTTTGGGGTTTTCACAGAGAGAATGCAGTGGTATTTCAGCGAATGGATTGGTGGAGCAGGGAAGCGAGAAGAAAGGATAGTGGAGAATTCGGAGAAGTTTCCGCTTTCTGCGGTGAAGGTTGTAGATGTTATTCCTGTAGTTGATGATCATAATGTGTATGTTATGGAAGTGAGAGGAGGGAAGGGTATTTGTAGAGATGTTGGGAAGATACTGCATTTGCTGGAAGTGATGCTGAATACGGGGTGGAATTTCCCGTGGGATAAGGGGGCAATACGGGATGTGAATGCGGAAGGATTAGTGACTGATGTAGCAGATTTATTCAGGTCGGATGATATAAGGTGTAAGTTTGGAGCAGTTTATTCAGTATTATATTCGATGAGGGTATTGGTCCCTGAGGTAGCAGAAGAGTTTGAGAGAAAGGTGGGTGTGAGCTTGGAGTTGAAAAATTTACCGTTTTCTGTTTTAATGGTGATGGGAAAGTTGGGGTATGAGGTATCAGAGATATGGGATGGGGAGATAAAGTGGAGTTGGGATGATTATAAAAGGCTGATATTGTATGTGCTGATGGAAGGGGTGAATTGCGCTGGGTTAGAGTTTTCTGATTTTGGGCGTGAAGTGAAAAAGTGGTACATGGAAGATTTTGGGTGGAGGATAAGATATGCCTCAGTTAGAGCGTGATTCAGGTAGTGGCGCTGTGATTATAAAGTATAGTGAGAGTGAGTTAGAGGATCATATTGGTTATAGGTTGATGAAGCTTGAGAAGAGGTTTGATAAGCTGGAGAGGAAAGTGGAGGAGCTTGAGTTATTAGTTAGGAAGATGGTTGAAAAGTTTTATATTTAGTATGAGTTGGGAGAGATAGGGAAGGAGGTGAGAAAGGATGCGGTTTAGGTTTTATGCTGTGGTTCAGGATCTGCAGGGTAATATAGTAGATAATGCAAGTGTTTATGTATATAAAAATGGGACGAATATTCCTGCGGTAGTATATTTAACAGAGGGTGCTACGAGTGGAGTGAGTGTTGCGCCTCAAACAACGTCTGGAGAGGATGGGGTAGTGTCGTTTTGGTTAGATAGCAATGATTATTCGTATGGTCAGCATTTTGATTTGCAGTTTGTGAAGGGAACTTGGAGTTCTTATCTGGATAATATTTCTATTATTGTTTGGGATGCAGTGCATGCTGTGAATGCTGATCATGCTGTGAATGCTGATCATGCTGTGAATGCTGATAAGTTAGGTGGTTATGATGGAACGTATTATTTAAATCGGGCTAATCATACAGGGACTCAAGCGCCGAGCACTATAAGTCCGCAGGGGAGTGGTAGTGGGTTAGATGCTGATAAGTTAGATGGTCAGCATGGTGCGTATTATTTAAGTCGAGCTAATCATACAGGGACTCAATCACCGGGAACTATAAGTCCACAAGGTAGTGGAAGTGGGTTAGATAGTGATATGTTAGATGGCCAGCATGGAACGTATTATCTGAGCAGGGCTAATCATACAGGGACTCAAGCGCCGAGCACGATATCTCCGCAGGGGAGTGGTAGTGGATTAGATGCAGATAAATTAGATGGGCAGGATGGTACGTATTATTTAAATCGAGCTAATCATACTGGGACTCAAGCGCCTGGCACTATAAGCCCTCAGGGTGAGGGTAGTGGGTTAAATAGTGATATGGTAGATGGGTATCACTTTAAGGATTTATTGTTTTTAAGTATGTTTTTTGGGGGGTAAAATATGCTTGCAAGGTTACAGGTAAATAATACTACATCGAATGTATATACGTGCCCGTCGGGGAAAACCTCGTATGTTTATGTAGATGTAGCTAGTAACGATGGGTCTTCTGTTAGTGTGACTGTGCAGGTGGGAGATGGGACGACGTTTTATACGTACTGGACTGGATCGACAAATTTTTTGTCGGTGTTGTTGATATTGGGTGGTGGTGATGTAGTGAGGGTATCGACTAGTGGTATCGTAAATGTGTTTGTGCATGGTAAAGAGATGTAATTTGCAGGGGGTGATGTTATGCCAATTAGGAATACAGGTAATTTACCGGTCTCTTCTGGAGGAGTGAGGGAATATATTGTAGTATTTACGAGCTCGGGAACATGGGTAGTGCCTACAGGGGTTAGAACAATACTGGTTACCGCAGCTGCTGGCGGTGGAGGAGGGGGAGGTAGTGGTGGTAGTGCCACTGCTGGTGGTGGTGGTGGTGGCGGTAGTGGGTATTATTGTATATATAACTCTGTTACGGTAGCTCCTGGAGAAACTTTGTCTATAACTGTTGGCGCCGGCGGCGCTGGCGGTAGTGGTGGTGGTGGTGGTGCCACTGCTGGTGGTAATGGCGGAAATACAATTGTGTCTGGTTCAGTTTCAGGTAGTTTATTAACGCTATCTGGTGGTACTGGCGGTGGTAGTAGTACTAGTTATTATGGTGGTAGTGGTGGCAGCGGAGCTGCTAGGGGGAGCAATGGTGCTTATTCTGACAACGGCGGCGCTGGCGGTAGTGGTGGTAGTGGTTTGGTCATTTTAGGTGGTGGCGGTGGTGGCGGTAGTAATGGTAGTGTTGGTGATGTCGCTGGGGCTGGTGGTGTTGGTGCTGGTGCTGGTGGTGGTGGTGCTGGTATGGGTGGCGCTGGCGGTAATGGTAGCAGTGGAATTGTTGAGATCAGATATTGGGCATAGGGAGGGGGACTATGGCGAGGATGGCTTTCCTAAAGAACGGTATAGTAATAAATGTGGTAGAAGCTGAGTCAGTGGATCACATTCCAGACTGGGCGGTGATAGGTGTTGATGAAAATGGAAATCCTGTTAAAAAATCTGATTGTGAGATGCATGTAATAACAGATGTTGGCTCAAAAGATGATGTCTATGTAGAAAATGTTGGATTTTATAGACAGCATGATACAGATGTTCAGGGTATTGAGCAAGTTGCTGATGCGAATAGTATAGAAGAGCTATGATAGTGGTAAAGGAAATATTGATAATTATGTGGAAGCGCGGAGTTTTTGGTGAAAGGATGAGGGACTTGGTACTAAGTAAAGTGTTTAATGATAATTTAGCAGGTGCAATAGGCATTTTGAAATTTGGAGCTAAGCTCCATAGACTACTGTTTGATTTGATTTATAAGAGTAATCATGAGTCCCTGTTTTACTTGGCAGGGATAGGGGATAGTAAGCCTGGGATAGTAAGCCTGCCGTTAGGCGGGAAGCCTTAGCTCCTCAAGGGAGTGGGTGATAGTATAGTAAGGCAGGTGATAGACATAACAGATCTTAGCCAGCTTCCTGATTCTTTCACGTTTGACTTAGATGGTCAGCAGGTGACGAAGCAGAGGAGCGAGGTGAAGCTGTTGAAAGTTGTGGTGGATGCATAGGTGGGAGATGTATATGTTTCTGGTAAAGGTATATTTAGGTTTGTGGGGAAGTGATATGTAGGTGGAAATTTTGCTGTGTAGTGATTTGGGCGGGAAGCCTTAGCTCTGTAAGGGAGCGGGTCTGAAATAAGTCAGAAGGAGGTGGTAATTTATGAAAGTAGCAGTGATATACAATAATATAGTAAGGCAGGTGATAGACATAACAGATCTTAGCCAGCTTCCTGATTCTTTCACGTTTGACTTAGATGGTCAGCAGGTGACGGAGCAGAGGAGCGAGGTGAAGTTATTAAAAGTTGCAGTGGATGCGCAAGTAGGGGATATATATGTTCCCGGCAAAGGTATATTTAGGTTTGTGGGGAAGTGATATGTGGGAGAAAATTTTTTCTGGGCAGGGATTTGGGCAGATGGAAAATAAAAGAGTGTGCAATATGTGTAGGTATGCTAAGTATCTTGGTGGTGGGGTGTGGATTTGTTCTGTGAAGGAAGAGGTGCACAAAAACGTAATGAGAGAGGTGCACCCTCTACAGAAAGGATGTGATTTGTGGGAGTTAAGGGTGTTGAATAGTGGTAAAGTAGAAGATGAAAATTTTGGAAAGGAGGAGTAATATGGCAGATTTGAAGGAAAAGAGAGATTACATTCAGAAAGAGCTTCAGGATAAGGTGAATGAACTGAATCTGATTGAACAGCGGAAGCAGGTGCTGGTGAATGAAGTATTGATGTTGCAGGGGAAGTTGGCGATGTTGGATGAGTTGATACAGGAAGAAGAGAAGGAGAAGGTTGTATTAGAGGAGGGAGGTGATGTAAAGGATGCGGTATAAGTACTATGCAGTAGTTCAAGATTCGAATGGTAATGTAGTTAGTGGAGCGAGTGTAAGTGTATATCTTGCAAGGACAACGGCTCCGGCTAATGTTTATATAAGTCCTAGTGGTGGGACTGGTAATAGTACTCCTCCTCAGGTAACAGCTAGTGGAGATGGAGTGATTGAATTTTGGGTAGAGCATAGTGAGTATAGCTATGGGCAGTTGTTTAAGTTAGTGATACAGAGTGGTGCGTTAAATAAGACGATAGATAATGTTCAGATAATAAATTGGCCAACGACGCCTTATACGATAGATGCTACTGGTGCTGTGACAGGGCAGTTAGTTCAGTTTGATACAGCCAATGTTAAGATCAAACCCGTGCCGGTTTATTACGATTCTACTAATGGCAGGGTAGGTATTTTAACATCTGCTCCTAAAGGTTTTCTTGAGGTAGCCGATTCGTTTTATGCGGTTACTGGTGAAATAAAAGTATATCCTCAAAATACTACTGCAGAAGGTGGGCAGATTACTCTTCTTGGTGCTGGGAGCTATGGTTATGTCTATATTGATAATAACTATGGCCGGTTTAGGGTTGTAACTCCGGACGCCAGCGGAGAATCTGCAAAATTCATTGTTGATTCTAATGGGAACGTTAGTGTTGGAACCTTTGTTCCTGCTTACAAACTGCACGTAGGTGGAAACATCGGTATCCAAGCCGGAGCGAACGCTTTTATTGGAACAGTAGATAACTATGCTTTGAGTTTAAGGACTAATAATATAGACAGAGTAATAATCGATACAAGTGGTAGAGTCGGGATAGGTGGTGTCACATCTCCTCAGGCAAATCTACATATAGGTGGCGGAGAGAGTATTTACTTTGGTGGTGGTGGTAACACCTATCCTACAACTCCCTCCAGCGGCAGCGGTGTCCTTGTCGGTAAGAGCGGCATCTCCGATTTCAGACTGGTCCTACAGGATGGCACTGGTAGGGTAAATATGTATTGGAACGCCTATTATGATTCGTCTGCCGGTGCGCATAAATATATTGTTAGTAATGAACCCGCCTGTAGATTTCTTGAGCAGGTCAATGAAACGACAGGATGTCTCTTTCAGTTTTTTGGCGCTCCTGCTGGAACTGCTGGTAATACTATAACATGGACGCAGGTAGCTGAATTTGCTAGCGGGGCAGATGTATGGTTGAGTCCGAGAGGAGTGTCAAGTGACTTCTATATAAACTCTAGTGGCAGTGTTGGTATCGGAACGACGTCACCGACTTATAAGCTAGATGTAGCCGGCGATATCCGTTCAGTATCCTCAGGTTATGTTTATATACATCCTGCTGGTTCTGGTACTGATCCATCATATATTAGAATAGTGACTACAGCATCTTCAGCAAATCCTTTTGTTAGCTTTGGTTATGGTTCGTATATGGGGCTTTGTAGTGTATATATGGCTATGTCTGATAAGAGCCTTAGGCTTTGTATCAGCAAAACTTCGGACACTCTGAATCTTAGGGATGCAATTATTATTCCTCCTGCCAATGGCACACTGACGGCATGTATAATTCCAGCCTCGGATGGTGGTTATGCTTCTGACTGGCCTTCTGGGTGGGCAGGGGCATTAGCTACATTTGATATCAGCTGTAGTGGTATTTATTATAGCGTTTTGCAACAAAGATCTGATGCAAATCTAAAGACAGATGTCCAGCCTCTATCAGACTATCTTAATACTGATTGTCTGGATGTTATCTCTTGTATGAAGCCGGTGAAGTATGTATATGTGGATGATCCTCTGAAAACTAACAGATTTGGCTTTATTGCTCAGGATGTGTCTGAGGTATGCCCAGAGCTTGTAACGATCGATACAGAAGGCAAGGCAAGCTTAAATTATATGGATCTAATTGCACTACTGACTCAGGGCATTCAGGAGCTTTATAGTACGCTTGAGAAAGTTATTCAAAAAATTGGTGGTATTAGTTAATAATATTATAATGTAAAGGAGGAAGGAAAATGGCAAGGTTTATTACAGCTGTAAAAATGTTGTTTCAGAAAGGGTATATAGAAGTAGTGATAGCGGTAGTTGGGCTTTTTGTAGGTGCTTATTTTGTTTTTAGTCCGCTGGAATTCATAGCGATGATAGGAAGGAAGGCAGGGCTGTGTGGTCTAGCAACAGTGATATGGTATGTAGCTCGATTAGTTCGGTTAGGCTCAGTTGAGTGGACAGCGCCTTGGGATAAAGTGTATGCATTGACACTTCTGATTGCATATGCGTTGATTGTAGCGCTGGGGTAGAGATATGACACGGTGGGTAATGGTATTTTTCATAGCAGTGTTGTTATTAGGAGGCAGGTGGGCTGGTGCATTTGATAGGTGTGATAGTTTAGTAAGTCCTACAAGAGAAGCTTCAAGGTATTATCTAGGAGAGAAGTTTCCATGGTGGTATAATGTAGGGGTTGGGAAGAAGGAGTCAGGTTGCAGGTGGGTGAGGTCGCTGGATGGGAATGGTAGTGTTGGGTATTTCCAGCTAACGCCTAGGTTTTTAGATGATATGCTTCGTCCGTTATTTCCTGACTACGACAAGCCTTACAGCAAGCAACATTTTTATGCTTTTGTGTATTATATTAGAGTTTTGTATGAGAATAGTCCTGCAAAGAAGCTATGGGTAGTATATCAGCAGTATAATGGCGGAAGGTGGGTAATAAGGGAGTGTGAAAGAGCTGGAAGCTGGAAGTGGGAGGATTGCTATCAGGAGTGTAATAGAAGAGATGTGTGCGTGTGGATGACTTCTAGTGGTTGTAAGGAGTGGAGGTCAGCGTGTGATATTAATTATGAGTATTCGCTTAGGGTGTGGGAGTATGGGAGGAAGTGGAAAGAAGGGGAGGATGGAGTTGCGTATTGGTAGAACGCTTGAGTGGATTTATTAAAGTAATCCTGAGTCCCTGCCCAGTATAATAGGAATCCTTAGCCTGGCAAAACAGGCAAGTTTTGCAGAGGATGTTTTATATTTTGTATCGAAGTGAGGTGATGAGCAATGATAAGGTTGTTATTTAAAATTATCATAACTGTTGTTATAGTAGGTGCTTTAATAGTTGGGGCGATGTATTTTTTCAGAAGTGTAAATGCAGAGAAAGAAGCGTTGAAGCAGGTGATTCAGCAACAGGAGCAACAATTGAAAGAGAAAGAAGAACAGATACAAAATCTTCAGCAACAGTTTGAGGAGCTTCAGAAAGAAGCGGTATTACAGGAGAAGAAGATTTCGGCGTTGAGGGAGAAGAGGAATGCGATAAAGCGCCCTGCGGGTAGTAGTGAAGTAGTGGAGAGGTTTAAAAATTTAGGATATAGTGATGTAAGGAGTAAGTAATATGATAGGGAAGAGAATATTAGTTTCTGCAGTAATGTTATGTACGCTTGTGGGGGCTTCTTATGCGGGTGAGATATGCATGTCGGAGGAGACTGCATCAAAAATAGTGGTTGAGCTAGAGCAGAAGAGGGTAATGGAGCAGGAGTTGCGGGCGCAGGAGGAGTTAGTAGCGAATCTTAGAAAGCAGGTTGATTTGCTGAGACAGGAGAATGTACTTTTGAGAGAGCAGGTAGCATTGTTAAAAGAGCAGAGGGATACATATAAGGTTCTTTCTGATGAGAAAGATAGGGAGTTGAGAAGGGAAAAGGTAGGTGGATTATTTAAGAATGCAGGGTCTTTTGGTGTAGGGGCGGTGGTAGGTGCGGCTGTGATATTGCTGATGGGTTTGTAGTATATTAGATTAAGATTTGATCCTAAGGAGTGGGCTATAGGAGATGAATACGGCAATGAGCTGGGAGCAGTTTATTTTTACTATTACAGCAATTGCGGTATCTAATGTATTAGCTCAAGTAGCGTTGCGTGGGTTGTTTGGGAATAAAGAGGCAGGGAAGAGTGAAAATGGTGGACGTATTCTTTCTGATAGAATTGATGATGTGAGGAAAGATATTGATTGTTTGAAGAAAGAGCTGGAGAGCAAAGTAGGAAAGGAGTATTGTGAGTTAGCGAAGAGTAAGATTGAGGATGTAATAGAGGAAATTTGGCGTAAGCTTGAAGCGATAGATAAATCGTTGTTAGATCTTGTGTTAAAAGTTGATAGAATTTTACAAGAAAAAGAATATTCAAGGAGGCAAGAAAGATGATATTCAGCGATGAGGGAAGGAAAAAGATTTTAGAACAAGTTGTTAAATGTACAGCGAGGGTAAGGACGAAGAAAGCGATAGGGTCAGGAACAGTAGTGTATTCGAATGGTGGAAATACGTATTTGCTAACGAATCATCATGTTGTAGAAGATTGTATTGAGTATAAGCAGGTATGGGATAACCTTCTTCGTAGAGATGTAAAGAAAGATTTCTTTGCTCCGGTTGAGCTTGACTTTGGTAGGTTTGATGATAACGGAAGGTTTATTGCTAGTTCGACGGTGTTGGCTGATATTGTGCTTTATGATAAATCTCAGGATTTAGCACTTCTGAAGGTAAGGGATAATATTGATTATCAGAAAGCGAATTTATACCCGAAGGATGATGCAGAAAAGGTTCCTCTGCTGGTTCCACTGTGTGCCTGTGGTGCGGCGATGGGTGAGAAGCCTGTGGTGACGTTTGGAACTCTGAATGGAGTGCAGATAGAGATTGATGGATACGAGTATTGGTTAAGCTCCGCTCAGTCAGTATTTGGGAACTCAGGAGGCGGTGTGTATACTCAGAAAGATGATGATTGGTATTTTCTTGGTATTCCGAGCAGGGTGAGTGTGGTATTTATAGGATTTGGAGGATCGCCAGTGACGCATATGGGATATTTTATACCGATCTTTAGAATTTACAGATGGCTAGGAGAATATTGTTATCAGTTTATTTATGATGAAAATTACACAATTGATCAGTGCGAGAAGATGAGAGAAGAGAAGAAAGAGAGGGAGCTTGCGATATATATGAGGTCACAAGCAGGTGAAACTAGTTAATAGGAGCAAGGATTACAGCCACTGCCATCTTGTGCAGGGGTAAACTTAGCCATGCCGTAAGGCATGGAGCCTTAGCTTAACAAAAATGGTGGAGAGAGTGATGAAATACGTAAGAGTAGCTAAGGGCAAGAAGGGAGTTAGGTTTTCTGAGGAGTTAGAGATAAAGAAAGAATTTGGTAAAGATGTGGTGTTGGTAATTGACACAGGACTTGCGATAGATCATGCGATGCGGTTTGTTGAAGAAGGTTGCACTGTTTATTATTTTCTGACTGGTTTTATGTCTGCTTTTCCGACTTTTCAGGAAACTGTGATAGGTGACGGATTTCCGTTAGAAAAAGTGGAAGACTGGGGTGGTGTGGTGGATAAGGTTGGGCTTGTATATGTTACTGATAATGTATTTCCTCAGCTGGCTGAATATCTGAGAAAACGTGGCAAGTTAGTGTATGGTCCTAGTCCAGAGCTTGTTAGATGGGAAGCGGACAGGGTGTATGGATATCAGAAGATGCAGGAGTATAATATAGATGTTCCGCCAGGGAAGGTGTGTAAAGGGAAGGATGAGTTGATAAGTTATATCAGAGAGAAGGAGAAGGAAGAGAAAAGAGTGTGGGTAAAGATAGAGAATAGATTCCGGGGTCAGATAGAGACGTTTTCAGTTGCAACAGCGGAAGAGGCGGAGACAATGCTTGGGCAGGCTGGATTAGGTCCTTATGTTGATGAAGCACAGTTTCTTGTTCAGGAGAATGTGGATGGGGTAGAGATAGGGTGCGATGGATATATAACTCCTGAGGGTGTGTTAGAACCGATTGCATATACGATAGAGAAGAAAGGTAGGGGTAATGTAGCTGTATGGCAGAGAGGTAGTGATTTTATAGATATGTGGTATGATAAGGTGATGGATGTAGTAGTGGATGATAATTATAGATGCAACTTATCAGTAGAGGCGATTTGGGATGGGAAGGGTTTTTATGTATTAGAGCCGACGCCGAGAAATCCTTATCCAGTTTCTTCTCTGTATCCTAGATTTATAAAGAACTGGGTTGATGTAGTGTGGGCAGTGGCGGAGGGGAGAGTAATAGATGTAGAGGTAGATTGGGATGAGCCATATATGGTAGAGTTGACAGTGACAAGTGATAATGATTTAATGCGAATTATTGACTTACCAGAAGAGCTGGTGAAGTGGGATGGTGAAGGTATTGGATTTAGGAGAGTGGTATATAAGGATGGGAAGTTTTGGTTTGTACCTGGAGATAGTATTTTATGCACGGTTAACGCACGAGGAAAGACGCTGGAAGAGGCGTTTCAGCGTGCAAAGGAGTATGTAAATGAAGTAAAGTGTTCCTTTGCAACGGTGGATTGGACAGTGCAAGATGATATAATAGAAGATTTGAAGAAGTTAGAAGAGATGGGGGAAGAGTTTAAGTTTGAGGTAAGGAATTAATTGTATTGGGCGCATGGTGGAGGTGTTGAGTGAGGGATAGAGTAATAAGGCTTGGGTTTTGTAAAGTAATTTTGACAAGTAAAGACTATATGTTTTATGATGGTGAATGGGTGATGTTGAGTGATGAACTTGGATGGTGGACTAGTGATGGTGAAATATATGTTTTCATTCCTAAAATCAATACAATCTGGGAAGTATTTGGTATAGTTGCCCACGAGGTGGTTGAATATATCTTAGAAATGAAGCTTAAGGTAAAGCATACAAAGGCACATAAAATAGCGAATATAATCGAAAAAGCGGTAAGCCTGGGGAAGGCGAAATTATATTGGGTAGAGGAGGCAGGTAACAATGCGTAGAGAGAAGAGAGTATTTGATGGTGAAGAATGGACTGTGTGGTTGGTAGGGAGTAATGAGTTAAAAGTTCATAGAAAGTTTTCTGATGTTGAGTTTAAACCAGGAAGATTCGCACGGAAGGAGCGGGTGGTATGGTTTCCTGACAAGAAGCTTATAGCAGTTCCGTATAATAAGGTTCCTGCGAATGCGGTAATGGTTATTGCGCCTTGCAAGAAGTTTCAGGTTGTCTCGAAGGATGGTGAGTTATTTAGTGATAAGGATGGTTTTATTTTCATAGGAAAGAGTGGGGAGTTTATATATGAAAGAGAAGATAGGAAGGTTGTAATGGATAGGGTAGCGCTGAAGTATGTAGAAGAGGATGGTGGGAAGAGGGCTGTAATAAGTGCAAGCAGTAAGGCAGTAGGATATGATTTTGATAAAGTGGTGAATGGTATAAGGGGAGTAATAGGGAAGCTGTGGTATGTAATAGACAGTGGTATAGATGTAAAGAGTAATAGTGTAGTATTTGATTTGAATACACTGCTAAAGTTATATTCTGTAGAGTTTGGTTATTCAGGTTATAGAGAAAGGGAGAGGAAGACTCTAGCTGTAGATAGACATACAGTAAATTATATGTTTGTGGGAGGAGCAGAAGGTTGGGTTGACTCGGGAGTGTTTGTTGTGGAGAAGGGCGGCAGAGATTTTCTGATAGTGAATTGTTCAGATTGTTGTGATGTAGGTGTAAATGGTGGAAAGTTGCTGATAGAAGATTTTGGTGTGAAGGTGTGGGATATAACGGGTATTATAGTAGATGAGTTAGTTGTAGATGTGTACGATGCGAAGGCCTACATGCCGATGCACAGCAGAGGGGGAGGAGTAGCGTTAGGGGTGATGAAGGAGAAGGTGGTGAAGCGGTTTGTTGTAAAAGATTTGTTTGGGAAGCCGAGTGTGGTGACTATGGTGTTATAATAAAATTTAAGGAGGGTTTGGAATGAGTGCGAAAAGTGTAAAGAAGGGAAAGGAAGGAAAAGGTGTAGTAAAGGGGGGTAGAAATGGGCAAAAACGTGGTAGAGTAGGTAGTATGAAAGATTTTGAGGCGAAGAAGGGGGATGGTGTTTTGAGGAATGTGGGGGTAAAAGATGCGAAAGGTGAAGTCAGAAGTAGTGAGAGAGGTGATGAATAAGTTAGATCTGGCTGATATGTTGTGTCGTGAAGAGGTTAGGCGGATGGCGAGGGGTGGGGAGATAGATGCTGAGTCGGATCCTGGTGTAGTAGTAAGTGTAGTAATGGAGAAAGTAGCGAAGTTATTTAGTGGAGGTAGTATATTTAAGTGATGTGGAGGTGGGGTGGATGGATAGAGATAGGTTGAGGTCGCCGATACGGTGGTTTGGAGGGAAAGGTAATATGGTTGAGAAGCTGTTGAAATTGATACCGCCGCATAGAGTGTATGTTGAGGTATTCGGAGGAGGTGCTAGTCTTTTATTTGCTAAAAGGCCTTCTCCTGTGGAGGTGTATAATGATATAGATTCAGGTTTAGTAAACTTTTTCAGAGTATTGAGGGATGAAGAGAAGTTTCAGAAATTTTATGAAAAAGTATGTTTAACGCCTTACAGTAGGGAGGAGTATCATTATTGCGTAGACACGTGGGAGCAGTGCGATGATGAGGTGGAGAGGGCATATAGGTGGTTTGTTGTAGCGAAGATGTCTTTTTCTGGTGAGTTTGGAGGTGGTTGGAGCTTTAGTGTTACGCTTAGCCGAAGGGGGATGGCTGGGACGTGTTCACGCTGGTTAAGTATGATTGAGGATTTGCCATTGATTCATGAGAGAATTATGAGAGTTCAAATAGAGCATAAAGATTTCAGGGAGTTAATTCCATTGTATGATACTGCAGATACCTTATTTTATTTAGATCCTCCGTATGTTCATGCAGTGCGGAGTGCCGGTGGATATAATCATGAATGCAGTGATAAAGATCATGAAGATCTTGTTGAGATATTGCTGGGCATAAAAGGTAAAGCGATGCTGAGTGGGTATGTAAATGATATTTATGTAAAGCTTGAGAAAGCTGGATGGGTAAGATATGATTTTGATATTACTTGCTATGCCACAGGAAAGACAAGACTTACTGGTATTTTAGGTGAAGGGTCTGCAAAGGAGAGGTGTAAGAGGGTAGAGAGTGTGTGGGTGTCTCCGAATTGTTTTGGAGGGAGTGGAAAGTTGTTGGTATGAAGTAGCAAGAAAGGAGGCATTGATATGAGACTATATACTGTAAGGTATAAAAGCGATGGAGATGTTGATGTTCGACCCTTTTTCTTCCGAAGGGGGAATATGGTTTTACTTGGAAGAAAGAAATTTATTGCAGTTTCAGAAGAGTTGATACGTGGTGGTAATAAGATTTTCCGAGCAGATATCATAAAGCTGAGACCTGGTGATTCAGACAGATACCGGGCTGGAACGCTTATGTTGATTCCTGAGGCTAATTCTCAGGATGGTGCTTTAGTTATTGTTGAGACGCTCAGTGCTGAGATAATTGATGGTGCTGAGGCGTTGGTAGTAGATAGTATTGCAGGAAAGAAGGTTATTTTGTTTTTATTTGTGAAGGGTGGGGTGGTTGAGATAGATAATTTAGAGGCAGGTGGTATTCGAAGGTTGGTTTGGAATGGAAGGGATCTTATTGTAGAGTAAGTAAGGGGTGGTAGTTGAGATAGAAGAGGTAGCGTTTTTGTTTGCTAGATCATACAGAGGAAGAGCATGATGGATTATAAGGCAAGAATAAACGAAGAAGGGAGGTTAAAAGATGAAGTTATTTACGTTCCAGAATGGAAAATTACAGCGTTATTTTGTTAGGAAAGGTAATAAGGTTGAGCTGTCGAAGAGCCGTTATATTGCGGTCCCGAATTGGTTCCCACCTGAACTGAAATTCCCTCCAAATATGAAACATATTTCTAGAGGAAATCTAACATTTTTCTATGATGAAAATCAGTGGTATTTGATACCTGAATATGGACGTGATTTTAGTGCCGCTGTTATAGCTAAAGAGGTTAGGAAGATTAAGTATCCAGATAATGTTGAGATTTTATATTCGAGCCTGGGTGATAGGAAAGTATTTTTACTGAAGTTTGGTTTGGGCGGAAACATTGTAGTTGATGATTATTATCTTTACTGGAATGGTAAAGATCTTAAAGTAATGGATGCAGATGAAATTGAGTGGTTAAAGGATGAAGACTGAAAGGTGTTAACTGTGTTTGATGTGTAGGTAATGAGCCTGTGCTACCGTGAGCACAGGCTTTTTTGTTTAGGAAGGGGAGAGAAAATTAAGGTGGCATACATTTTTTGCTTGACTTTTTGTTGAGAAAAGTGTATAAATGGAAGTGAGAATAGAAAAGAAGGAGGAGGATGGGATGGGAAAGTTACTTAGTCAGAAAAAAATAGATCTTCCTTCCTGGTATCGCACCAGGAGGGAAGATGAAATAATCTTGAGGGCTCTTACTCACCAGAATGGTGGGGTAAGAGCCCTCTGCATTTTTGGACCTCCAGGAGTGGGCAAGACGGCGCTTGCCCACGCTGTGGCTGAGGCGCTGGGGGGCGAGGAAATATACTTTCTCGCTCATCACTGGGTGAGCGAGGAAGATCTTTTCGTTAAGCTTGACCCCGCTCGAGTAGCTGGGCTTGCGGGTGGGGTCTATCAGGAATTAGAGGAAGCATATCGCCCTGGTGTGCTTCTCAGGGCAGTGCTTTCCTCTAAGGAAAAAAGCACCGTTTTGGTGTTGGATGAATGGGACAAGGCACCAGAACGGTGCGACGCCCTCTTGCTTGAGTTTCTGCAAGAGGGGAAGGTTTATGGACCTTTCGGGGAAGTATGGGAAGCATGCCCCGAAAGGTTAATTGTGTTTATCACGTCGAATGAGTTAAGAGACCTGTCGGAGCCACTGCTTCGACGGGTCTTGAGATACAGGATGGGGTTCTTGCCTCCTGAAGTCGAGGCAGACCTCATCCGTAAACAATCAGGTGTGTCAATTGCAGTCGCACGCCTGATTGTTGGTTTTATGAATACAATCAGAACAAAAGGGGCTAGCTCCCCTTCGCTCCAGGAGGGGATCAGACTAGCCCAGAGCTTAGAGATTGCAGAGTCAGCCTCTGACCTGAGAGTGCTGTTGGATGGCTGGCTCTGCAAAGTGCCGGAGGATTACGAAGTCCTCCGGCAGGAATTCAAAACCCCAGAGGCTGTGCTCTGGGGCGAAATGAAGAGGGGAGGGAGAAAGTAATGAGTCGTAGAACCTCCTTTTCAAAGAAATATAAACTCTCCAGAGTACCTCTGGAGAGCGTGGTAAAAGCTGCCCTCTCGCTTAAGGGGATTGACCCCGAGAGCGAACTGGGCAGAAGGAAAATTTCGGAGGTATGGAATGCTTATTTTGTCCAAATGCCATCCTCCAAACGATTTGTGAGAATTGTTAGACGTGATGACGGTGTGGAGTACAAGGTCGAAGGAAACCACACCATCGATGATAATGACCGGAAGTTTGTGCAAAGGTTGTTCTCTCTGGCGTGGCGTCTTGCTTCCTCTTCTCGTTCGGCTCAAATGGAGAGTTCTAACGAGGAGAGAAAGAAAGACACCTCTGACGTGTCTGAATTTACCTCTGGCACTTCAGAGAGTGTTCACGGGGGCGACTCGTCATCCGGAGAGGTTCCGGATGGTGTGTCAGGCGGAGGGGAAGAAGACTCCAAGGATATGAGCAGTATGCAAGATCAAGATGCATGTTCTGCTTCCTCTGGATCTTCTTCTGAATCCTCCGCTGATGCCTCCACTGCTCCTGCCCAGTCAAGGCAGGATGGGAGTGATTCCGACTCCCAAAAGTCTCTTGTAGCTAATGATGGTAGCTACAGAGATTCGGATGGGGCGGGTAGCTCTGGGAGTGGAGCCGCCCTGGAAGCTCCAGAGTGTGCCGCCCCTACACAGATGGATGGGGATGCTCCACAGGCTTGGGCGGAAGCCTGTGGGGAAGGGACTGATGGCGTGCCTGTTGTCGAGATTATCGATGGCAGGACACGGGAACAGAGTACCGTGCCGTCCATCAGTGGCGCTGAGGAGGCGGCGCCAGGACTCGAAAGAGAAGAAGCCTCCGTCTCTTTCAAAGACTTGAGGAAGAAGATGAGAGAATTGTCTTCTTCCTCGACCTGCCCAAAGAGTTCTTTTGGCGGGGTTTATGGAATGCTTGCCGAAATTGGTGCCCCGCCGAAGGAGCTCGTCAACCGAGGTCGGAGGGTTTTTTCCAGGTTGATCTCTGACCTCGCCGAAGGCGAAGCCGGTCCTCGTTGGGACTATCGCAAAGTCTCAGTGAGGATAGCTTCGCTCCAAAATTTCAAGGTAAGAGATAGGAAAAACGAAACAGGCAGGCCAGCAATTGCTGTGCTTCCTGATGTATCTGGAAGCATGGCGGCGTTTGCTCACCAAGTGCTTGAATTTGCGAAAGTGCTTGGTGAGCTTGGTGTGCCTGGGGCGGAAGTTGTAGTGGTTCCGCAGAGCAATGGCAGGCCTGTTGAGCTGTGGGTGAATGGTAAGAAACTTAATGAGTCCATGCCATCCATCTGGGACAAAGACGAGGTAGCGGATTGGTATCTCAATATTTTCAAGCGCTACTCTGTCCAAGTGGTAGTTTTAGCTGCAGACTGGGACGGCGAAGTGATATATCACTGGATGGCTGAGACTCTTCAAGTAAAAATTTTCTGGTGTGATGTTTGGAGCAGTAGCCGCTTCGCTCCCATGGTGGTCGATTTCCCGCCCCGATGGGCATGCCCTGTGAGGGAGTGGAGCAGGTCTGCTACAAAGAAAGTTAGGTATGCGTTCGGGTGCAGAGATGTTATTGATTTTATTACTGCACTCGAAAAAATGGTAAAACAAGGGAGGTAGAGCCATGAAGAGATTGGTGTTGCCCGCAAGGGCGTATGGGAAGCAATTGGTGTATGAGTTCCGAAACACTGGTGCAAAAGGCGCTGGTTTCAAGATCTTTCTGCGCAATGAGCTGAAAAGGATTCCTGAATATCATACTCCTGTTGAGCTAGATAATCCTGGGGTTGCTGGGAGAAATGAAGATGGGATCCCGATTCCGGTCAATACGATTGGTAGATGGTTGTTTGGTGTTCCAGGCTATGCTGGAAATGCGGTATTTGATGGATTCAAGGATGTTCCTGAAGTTGTTGTAAATGTTGGTGCTGGTATTTCTGATGAGGTAGTTGAAGTAATTGATAGGCTGTTTTCTGCTGTTGGTGGCGTTAGGGTAGAAGAATGATAATTTGGGCTACCAGCATTTCGTATGCTGGTAGCCTCTTTTAACAGCAGGAGGTTAGTATGATACAGGAGGTTAGTATGATACAGGAGGTTAGTATGATACAGGAGGTTAGTATGATAGATGTAAGAGATGCAATTGAATTTGCAATAAAGATTGCGCATGCAGAATGCAAGAAGAGAGGGATTGTTTACGATGAAGATATAGCTCAAGAAGCAGCACTGAAGGCAGTTATGGCAGTTAAGATGTTTGATGATCAGCGTGGTGTTCCGTTTTCGTCATATCTCTGGAAAGCAGTTAACAATATGCTGAATAGGTGGAGTGAAGTAAGGAATCACAATCTTCTGAATATTTCGATTTTCCAGGAAAATGAGGATGGAGAAGAGCATGTATTAGATATTCCTGCGCATAAAGATTGCAATTTCAATGACGAGTTAATGAAAATACTGTCGAAGTATCGAGGAAGTGTAGGGAAGGACTTCTGCGAATTGGTATCTGGGCATGCAGATATACCAAACGCACTTAAAAGCATGGCGAATTCAAAGAAGAAAGGCGAAAAGTGGTTAGAGGAATGGCTTGGGAGGAAGTTGAGCAAAGATGAAAAGAAGTGTTGCAGTGAAATAAAATTGATGTTGAGGGAACTATAACCTAATGTCAAAGTTTTGTCAGGAAAAATTTTACAGTATGCCCAGCCTTCCGGCTGGGCTTTTTATTTGGGCTGAGTTTTTCGAGTTTAGATGTTGGGGCATGGTTGCAGTATTTGCTGAGCATGGGGCAGATGCAAACACATTCGTAGACGTGTCTAATTTGGCTCAGGAGAGCGACTTTCGATTTGGATGTATAAACCTATTACCTCTCACGAAAGTTTTGCTCCTAGAGGCTAAAAATGGCCTCAGCGAAGGGAAAAACTGCAGAGGTTACCTTGGTAAAGATTTCTGGGTGGATGGGATTGTTTGCTCAGGGTGGTGAGGTGGTAAGAATGCTTTGTTTCCATACTCCTAACGAGAACGCCTTTGTAGAGGTGTCTAATTTGGCTCAGGAGAGCGACTTTTGTTTCAGACGTATGAAACTATTACCTCAGGCAAAAGTTTCGCTCCTAGACCAAATTAGAGGCCTCTACGAGGGAAAAAACTGCTGGGGTTATCTCCGTTTTGGCAGGGTTGCGGCAGTGGCAGTGTGCGAGTTTTGGTTGCGGTGGCGGGCTGGCGGCGAAATTCTTGATTCACCAGAATTCTGAGGGATCAGGGGTTTGCTGTTTTTTCTTTCTTTTGCTGAGAGCTGTTTCCTCTTTCCCTTTCCTGTTTTCACAGAGGATAGCTTTTTCTTCCTTGCTCCTGAACACCAGAGCTTCATCAACTAAGAACAAAATACTTCTACTTCCTCCTCTTTACTACTCCTAACTCCTTCAACTAAAACAAAAACAGAAAAACAAAACACTTCTACTTTCTCCTCTTTACTACTCCTTCTACTACTAACTCTTTCAAAAAAAAAAAAAAAAAAAAAAAAAAAAAAAAAAAAAAAAAAAAAAAAAAAAAAAAAAAAAAAAAAAAAAAAAAAAAAAAAAAACAATAAATCCCTAAATCTTTTCTTTTCTGAAAGAAAAGAAAATTAAAAAAAAAATAGGGTGGGT